>JGI24021J15306_10008851_pt1 | contig 12411 bp, 6 predicted proteins | sample Ectturendosymbi1_FD_15306 | JGI IMG/M metagenome (IMG submission 15306)
AGTGGAGAAAACAGCCTTGAATTTGTTTTTGTAAGACGGCAAAACACCTTACCACCAGTTCGCATAACTTGTGATATTTCCTTACCTCAATACAGAACAGTGCCTACGAGTACATCCCTCTTTCCCTAACCCTGGGCAGTGAGTCTGATGTGTCAATATGCAAAGAGGTTTTACTCGAAAGCAGACTATACCAGAGGCATTAGAAAAGGACGTAACGTCACTAAATCAGACACATGCGCCCAAAAAACGCATGTCATGTGCATACAGCTTGAATGTAATTGTCCACTAATTTCTCTTAACTCGCACAGACTTTCCGGCTGATAATACTTTGCAAGCCTAATGTGACAAGTCTTTTGTTTTGATTACACAACAAAAATGCAGCTGTGGTTTCTTTCACGACATTTTTAGATAATTTGTATATGCTTTACTGAAAAACGTACAGAGTACAACTTTAAACAGTTCTATCTCTAGGGCTCCAGTTTCTTGACTACAAACAATATCAATCCTATTTTTCTCGAAGTAATTTTATGCACTTTCAATCGATTTCGATGGTTTCACGAGACATGACGTTCAAACACCGCTCAAAGATAATTCCAGGTTACTACAGTGGCAGCCACTTTTGATCTTTGTGCATCACATGCAACACGTTAGATCTGAAGCTCACCTGTTTATGGTGCTGTGGTTTAAATGCTTACAAAATGTGTGACTTACAGGTGTCGGAATATGGCACAGGAATGGAAAACATTAACTTGCAAATATTCCGTGTTCAACATTTTCCTAGTGACGTTCATCTGAAGTAAAATCAAAAGCAAATTTAAAGACCTCCAAATCAAATTCATGTATACCGAATATCCTTGTGTGAAACAATTCAATTATTTTATCCACCTAATCACACCTACCATTCGTAGGAGCGATATTTTGGAGCCCCTTACTGAGCGTTTGCCTTGGGCCCGTAAATCCTAATATCCATGTCTGCTTCAGTGTTTCGTATAACTTCGGGATCAACTTGTTGGTAAAATTTGTGAACTTTTTATTGCACAAAACCTATAGATTTTCAAATCCTTGAAGTGATTTTGCCCTTCTGAAAATGATTACATCTCTTCGCTGCTATCTTCCCTGTTGTCATTTTGCACTGCACTTATTTTGAAACGTGCAGTCGCTTAGATTTTATGCCACGCTGCCATTTATTCCAAATTAAACAGATCAGTCAAACTTGGAAGGCGATAATAATTTCAGTAATGCCTGGTAAACGTAGCAGTACAATTTTTCATACTTCATACAAATCAACCAATGTCCCCCTACTTTGATGAACTGCTTGTTCGAAACTAATCGATGATTTGACGTTTTGTCACATTCAGCCATAAAAATTAATCAGAATACTTTTTTATTTTATTGCCATTATTCAATTTAACAGTGCGACGACTCACTCATATTTGTTCGAAATAATGTGCGATTTTTGCTACTCCATAACTTTATGAACTGTTTTTCTGTGATTCTTCATTTTTGGCGTCTGAAAAGTTCGGCTCCCTTCCCACATTTTCATTTCACATGTACAAACCATCGAAGATCTAAATATACCCCATGAAAACCATTACAATCAGTTGTTTTTGTGCTTATCAGCTTAATGTCAAGTGAATCTTTGTTAGAAAGGTATGCGAGTTATTATATATGATATTGGTTTCAAACATCATGTTTGATGCTGCAAAGAAATTTACACGTTGCTCTCAACACAGAGAAGCAGTTCAACAATTGCTTTTGTAAATGCATGCGATTTTCTCTCGGTCCTCTTCACAAGATTTTTCAACATGTTAACTGAAGGACTAATGTACACACTGTTGCTTTGAAACAGAGCCCCGAAGACGTGTTAGGCTTTGAAGTACTTCCTGTTCTCTGAAAAACATGAAAAAGCTGCCGTGCGTTTTCTTTCTTGTCACCATTCTTTGCTATCCTACTTCCACAACGTGCAACCATACTGGCTTCAGACAACGTAGCCATAACATGAAGAAATAACGAAGGTTTCGCTCATTTCACTGCTCCAATCGAGTACCTAGTGTTTCGTTTGGATTTTTTGTTAATGATGATGATTTCGGGTTCATACATGTTGCTTCGCAGACATAGTCTTTGACTACCACATTCTTTCTTCCAAACATTGGATATTGTGAAAACATATCAAAGTTTTATAAATCTAGTTTCACATTTCATGTTTGTTAACTTTTGCACTATTTTTTTCACTCTCCAACGTCGAATGTATGGGCATATTTTTATTTCCAATTAAGAATGCAGGGTTGTATTTCATGCTGTGTTTGCGATTTGATTTGTAAAAGTAAATTTATCATCTCAATTGACTGTATTATGCTGATGTAAAAACACAGAATCATGGTTGAGAAGTTTAAAACGTGGCAATGTCCATCAAATGGATAAATGTGCAATCAGTTCAATCGTTTGTTTTTAAAGCTATTTAGATTAAACTGAATTAATGGCAGACACAGCTTTCTGACTGAAAAATGATGCATGCTATTTTATATGTCCAAATGTTGACAAGTATTCAAATTAACTGCATTCATTTGCAAACATGCATATGTTTCCTTGGGCTTTTCGCAACGAGCATCTTGTTTAAACTTTCTGGAATAGCTGTACCTCATGAAACAGTTATAAGAATTTTAACAAATTTAAAATAAGAGGAAGCACATTTCTTCCGTATGCACTCTTGCAGTAAAACATGTGCAATCAGTTCATCCGAAAAGGTGAAACATGCTTCTCTCTTTAAGGAATCAAGGATCTTCTTTGACATTCCAAGCTGCTGTTGTCTTTGAAAAGCTTCTTAAATTAACGCAATATACTGTACATTGGCACAACTTTTGTTCGAGGACATGTTGATGGACATGATTAAAGTTTGCAAAACCGCCTTGATCATAAACAAAAAACAAGCGATGTCAAAAACTACTTTTGAACGAATGACGTTTCAGTATTTTGTTTTTTTACACTTGCTATATAATGAAAGTTGCGGAAAAGGCGATTTTCCTCTGAGCAATTCGCATTACCGGTGTTTGTATTTTGCTGATTTCTAATGCAAACGGCCATGATTTAATACCTTTGAAACAATTTTCTTTGAATCATCAGTGCTGTTGTTTGGATGATAAGGGACCTATAGCCACAAAAATGGAACGCACTTTATATACATGAACATTTCTTCAAGGTTTATTTACACCTCATCTAAAGTCCAAAGTTGACGATCCAGGTTCAACCTACTACTGCATAAAAAAATTTGTGCCAAACATGGCTGTCATTGTTTGCAAAATTAAAGTTGTTTACTTGATAAAATGAGGGGTGGAATGAACAAAACTCAAACCCAGTTATCTTGTCGCCAAACGTCATGAAAACAAATTAAAAGAAAACTGGTGTTTATGGACACATAAAATAACACCGTTTAATTATTTTAATTTAATGTTTATGGGCATGCACTCTGTTTGAAATTGATGCGTGGTGTGTAAAAATCAAAAGCAAGGCAGCCATGAACTNTATAGANACCCTTTTNCTCCATGCAAAAATTTTATGTATTCAAAAAATCAGTGNAAAATATTGTTTTTCACAAAAAACGTTTGATTTTGAAAAATACTATTTCAATTGACAACTTTCAACCTGAAGAAAGACATTTTTCAAAAACTTTCATGGCGATCGTTTTTGTTACTTAGCCCAATTCCGCCAACGAAGTGTTTCCCACTCACGTTTTTATAAAGCATGCTGCAAATTCAATTGTTGCATGTTCGTTTTCTCCAGCACGTTTCTCCATTTTGGTAAAGTATGGTGAAAGAAGTTGAGCAAAAAATAAGTTGTTTAGCAATTTTGCTTTACAATTAGATCTTCAATTGAACAAGCATTTTCTTGAGCTTTCATAACTTTCAATTAAAGCCTGCTTCAAGTCATTACAATGCAGCAGACCATTGAAAGTTCAAGGTTTGTTGCAAGCTTTTGAAGAATCAGCCGACTGAGCTCTGCTTCATATCTTAAAATGCAGTGAATGAAAAAGTGCATGGGGCTCAGATCCAGAGCCCAGTGGAGTTTACAGTATTTCCCAAACCTCTATCTGCGTTTGTCCCGGTTTGCTCGCAAAATTGTACCAAGGTAAATTTATACATCGTAAGCTTTAACTAGCATGTGCGTAACGTATGAAGTACTGGAACATAAGAAGTAATCCCTCTTTTATTCATGTCGGAGTTGCCCGTGCAACAAATTCTAGGAACAACCAACATTCAGATGCAGGTTAAGAACCCTACAGAACTGTACAACAAACTCTGCTACAAGTGTTATTACAGACATGCATGATGACCTTTCTTAATGCCTTTGGTCGGGTACTCCACGTTACACCTATGACAATTTCCTCTCTACTTAGACTAAATTAACTGCAGAGCACGTACAGCAGAGGGAATATTGTTAGCGATCATTTATTAGATAAACAACTGCACNAAAGACAAACACGGAAAACATAAATTAACTTATTCGCAAACGTCNATGTGAAACACATCTTTNTGGGCTGAGTAACGAAAAAAGTTCAATAATTTTATTTTCAAACAANGGAGTTTTTCAGTTTCAAAAAATGTGTTANGTCAAATGTTTTTTTTCAAANCTCAACCTGTTTCTGTGAAGAAAAATTATTTTTGTGAAAAGAAACATACACTGATGTTTCTAAATGTCACAAGATTTTTACACCGCACGAACAGGCCAACATACAGTTGTTAGCTGGAAAAATGTTGGACGGTAATGAAGCCACTGAAAGCGATTTACTGACGGTGGCTGCATTCGTTACGTTATTGTGAAACGCACAGCTGTTGCAAGTAGCTGAATTGAAAAGTAATTTCCTGGGCGTGATCTTTCGCACAAAGACCTCTTCCAATTACTTCCCTCTCCAGGCCATATGCGAGAACCCACCACGGCGAACCCCATTGAGACTTTTATCTCATTGGAAAACTTCAAGGAATATTTTCAATTTCTTTCAAAGTGTAAGCATAGCTTGGGTGCAGCAAGTAATGGTAATTCTCCAGAATGTAGTTCCGTCGTAGTGTGTACAGTATAGTGTGAAAGTGAATTTGTTTGTATAAACAGTAGTGGTTTTAGTGAGAGTGCAGGGTGGCCAAATGCGGGGCACCATTTTAAATTTACGCGGTTTGAGGGAGCCGCCATTTTTAGTTTTCGCGCTTTCAAAAGACCTTAAGTTTTTGTTTATGATTATTTTTATTATAATGATTGTATATTATTTAGTGGAAAACTTAATTTGGTTTGCTACATAATATTGCCATTATTAATATGTTCAACAAAACAAACTTTTGCCTGGCGGCAAACTTCTGAGGAATCTGCCTGCTTTCTGCTTTCATACTTCAGCGATGATTAAAACTTGAAAGCATACCTCTTTTGCATAGTTTTAAGCCAGAAAGATGGTGGAAAGTAGATCAATCGCAGTTTATTTCACAGTTTTCCTGGTAGAAACTAGTTTCCCTGTGAAATAAATTGCGATTGGTTTACTTGCCGCCATCTTTCTGGCTTGTAATTATTAATATGTTATAACACATTTTGATATAAAATGTAAATAGCGTATGTTCAAAGGACAAGTGGCCCCTGTCAAAATGTAACAGGCCCCGAACTAAGATGTTAAGGGCCCCTAATCAAAGGATCAGCACCTCCTTTGTTTTTTGGTCATGGATAATGGGTCTTCAATAAAAAAGTATGGGTCACCCAAAAGTTAAGAGGCTTGTAAATTATGAATATAGAGCCTTTATTTTATGTATCGTTTTGCTTAATTGCAATATTTACTTGGTAGCCTACCATGCTTGCTTATAAATTACCTAATTTACATTTTCTTAAGCAAAATTAAAGAAAACATATTTATTCAGCACATTCCAAGGATTTGCAACTTTGTGATATGCAACTTTGTGTTGTTTAAGTTTTCACTGCCATTAGTATAGTGATAGCCTAACCCCGATCAGGTAACCTCTGTCCAGCCTGGGCAAACCGTTCTTCTACTTAAAATTAAAAATGGTTAACGTTCATGTAGAAAGCTGGTTCTTTCAGTAGTTGCATTTTTAATCGCTCTTTCCGGCAGTCCTATCGAAATCAGCTGAAGTTTTTAAGCTTCCGATAAGGAACGACAATTTGCCCAAATTGACCCATGGTCACCTAAGGTGTAACAAAATTCCTACACCAAGATCCTTCCGAAGGTAACCTTGACCATTTTTGGCAAAGGAGTTTGGGCATGTAGTGGCGATTCTAAGGGAGGTTGGGTGGGTCATGGTCTCCCAGATTTTTGGTTGGCCCCCAGTTTCGTCTCCAAGCCTTTTTCTTAATTTCCCATTTGATTTAGTTTGGTTGACATATACAGCAGATATATTTATGCCAGCAATACTTAAAACGATAATCTAGAAACCCTCTAGCCTGCATTCAATCTTTCCCAAGTGCATGATAAGCTGTGTTGTTGTTTTTTGATGGCCAGATGACTAGAGTTGTTTATGATGACACACACCAGTGGTTGCTCGGAGTCCGCGTGAAATTGAGTCAAACCACGGTCGTGTATTAAAAAATTTATTTCGAAAGTAAGAAACAGTCGCAGAAATGGGAAGGTTTATCTTACGTGCATTTCGGTATGAGATGGAACTGGATTATATTACTGTCGGCAGATTGTTTCATGCACCAGTAGCAAAAACTTTGTGAAAGCATTAAGAATTGGTTTCAGTTAATTTATCCAATTTTTTCCTGGCTGCACTATTGCGTACTGCTGCCTTGTGCGTACGCCTTCGAAACATCTTACGTAAGTGGTTCGTGACTACAGTTTTAACACTGCCCACACACGTCCGGCAACCTCATGGAATTTTGTACGGATTTTCTGTAATGATTCAGAGGCAATGCTTTCGCGTATTTCAGCTCTTTGCCCCGGAGGTCATAAATATTTCTATCAGAAAAACACTTGGAAGAATTCGCAAATCATATTCATTTAGAGAAAATGATTTAAAACATGAAATAACTTGGGCAAAGAATTTGTTTCGGAAGGAGTCGAAGCTGCCTATGTCGTTCGAACAATTTGTTTCATTTGTAGCTAGCCTACTTAAAAAGCTGCTTCTGTTCTTTATCATATAAATTTTTTCCAAAACCAACACGTTTTTTTCTGACCAGATGAGCTTGAGAAGACTGTCCAATTGTACAAAAACCCGCGCGCGCGTCTAAATCTGTCAGTTAGTCCAGTATAAGCGAATAAACAAAAACTGTCCATTTTGGACAAGGACAACAACTATGTTTGTGTTTAGAGGTTACCTGAGCAGGGTCAAGCCAACATTAAAATCTGATTAAAATATGTGATTCAACTGCATGTTGCGTTTATTCCAGTCTCAACATAAAAGATATGTTTGGTTTGTTCTTTCTCAACTGGTTCACTGCAGATGAACGGCATGTTCATTTATATATTGAACAGATAGAGCCCAAGAACAATAGCCCTAGGGTATAACTCCATTGCTCACAGAGTTATGTGAGAAACTGGTTTTGTTGGAGATAATTGTAATGTAAACACCAATGTGCTTGTGCATACTGTACTTGCATGGTCTGCTGCATGCTTCAACAGCTGCAAATGCAATGTGAGATCAGTTCCTCTCTGTTTCTGTTTGAGTTAGAAGTGAATGTTCAAATATGTTGGGAAGCTTTTCTTACTTTTACATCAATGTTTGCTTTGCCCTACAACTCGTTTAATTTCACTGCTGAGATTCAAAAATAAATTTTGGTAGTATTAGTACATTTTGTTCATGCATTATTCAAATATACTTATAACCGGTTGAATATGTTAAGTTTTTGCGCAAAGTTTAAGTTATTATTCTACCGTATTGAAGTAGTTCGACGCATTTAGTAATTTTTGAGACTGCAGTAATTTGTAAACATGGATTGGACTTGTTTCCCTGTTTTTTGTGCAAGACGAACGAATGAAGATGGAGATGCTGAAGCAGGATTAGGAAATACTTCATTAATCGCTATGGCCAGGCGAATTATCATAAACTGCCAAAGCTTCGTGGTTTAAGGCCAAACGAGTTTTCATTTATTTTTAGAACAAATATTTCCCTTAAAACAATTCCACAAAGCCATCGCCAATACCTGGTCTAAATATACTAGAGACCAACCAGTCGACTGATCTCACCGTATCCAGTAACCCACCATCAACCTACTCACTATATTGGTCAGCGAATCAGCGTGAGCTTCAGTTTGTGCGCTCAGGAAATAAACCAGGGTTCCCACTTTGGGGCAATGGTTCCTAGATTGCGAATTTCAACATTTTTCGCGGAAAATCTGGGGAAGTGAGAAATCTAGGAATTTTTTAGGGAAATGGCATTTTTTGGGATAAAACTGCGAACATTTGTGGTCACACTTTCTATCTGATGTGAAAATCAGGTTGCAGTTTACTGTCAGTTACAGGAAAAGAATCAGAGCACAACTGCATGAAAGTTGCACATCATATCTTAGTTACTAGAGAAGCGTTAGACCTACTTGAAATTACCATCATGAAAAAGGTTGTCAAAAGTAGACCCTAATCATACTTCAGTGCAACATAGAGCTTAATATTACGTCAGTTTTGGGAAATCATGTTATAAGTGGCAAGTATGAAATGTAGTTAGCCTACTGGTATGCATTGGTTTTACATAATCAAAATGTTGTTATTTTGAAATGACCACTGCATTAGAGAAATTCATGAGCAAGTTCATTAGCAAACTTATTTGATAACCTATAGACAATCTGGTTCTTGAGGTGTGATTTAGCTATGCTTGTGGGATTGTTTATTTCTGTTTTTCAAGAGTTCCTAAGTCATTACACAGTAATGTGCAATGGAGCATCAAGCTTGTAACGAGGGGGGACAAAAGGGGCTCAATTCGCCGAGCACCGTATTACTATGGGGGCTCGAAACGTCCTAACAATGTCAATGGTACTTCACCTATACTACATTTTTTCCGAAAGACCTGAGGTTCGAACATGGGGACGCCAAACTTGCTTCTTGGCCCGTGCGTTATCTAACCTCGTTACGCCACTGCGGAGTACACTAGGCTGCTTGCTAACACGTTCTCAAATGTTGATAAAAGTAATATAAAAATACTGCAAACGTTGTGAAAAATCTAGGGAATTTTATTAGATTTTGGGAATTTTAAGGTCAACTTTGGGGAATTTATAGAAAATAATTGTGGGAACCCTGAAATAAACTGCAGATTAGAAGTTCGATCGATTGATTACATAACAATGATCATTATCAGTGATGCCAGATGGTTGTCACCTACACCTGCTAAATCGTGTCACGAAAAACTGCTAGATCCTGCTAAAAACCATGTCACAAATTTTAAGCTAAAATCTGCTAAAAATTGTGAAATTCTGCTTGACAAGCTGGTATTTTTGAGGTGTTTAAAATAGACATGTAAAACTATGTATCAATTTTTGGTCTTGCACTCACTATCAGTGGACCAGACATTAGGCCTACGACCAGTGTTTATATACTTTCAAAGTGATTGTTATATAAAATTTTGATTTGGTATATTTTGGTCAGAGAGCTTGACTGAGATTGTAAACCAGCTTACTGGGTTTATTACAATGCGAAAACAGATAAACCAATAGTGGTGTTGAAGCTATATAAAAACGTTAGTGATTATACGGCAGTAAGCATGGACTTTGGGTAAGCGGAAAGCGAGATTGGAAGAGGGCTGAGATGTTCTCAAAAAACTGAACGTAGCTGTAGGTATGCGCTTTTATTTTTAATGGGCCAATTCATTCAAATATGGGAAATCTGTAGACGAGAGTGGCAGAAGATTTGGCAAAGAGTGGCTGATAGAGCTTGCGTGGCTTGCAAAGAACTATTCTGCTGGTGCTGTGTATCTCTTCTGCTAACTATGTAAGAAGATAATTGCCAGCTAATTTAGCATGATAATATTCTGAACCACAAAAGAAATGAAAATGCACTGTGTTGTAAGGATGAATTTTCTAGTAGTTAATAAATCTGTCATTGCTAAGTTAGGAAAGAAGAAATTGAGATTGCAGCGTCTCTATGATGGCACTACACATTCACAACGTAACTGTTAATCATCTACTGTACGTGAAACAATAAAAAAGCATTGAACAAATAGCATTAAATTGTACGTTTTTGTTGCGCTACAGATGATAATTTGGTACAGATTTGATATATTTTTGGATTAGATTTGGTATGATCATGTTCATAGTAAGAAGAGTTGGCAACACTGCCTACGACTTCATTCTTGGCGTAACTGAACCACTTGGAAAATCACGTGTAGTGGGATAAAAATATATTCTGCCAAGGCAGTCTTTCGAACCTAATACCCTCGCTAAGCACAGAAGCAAATCATTTAGTCATCACCAGTTACTTATTATCATGATGGAATTATCATCCTGAAGCAGCTTCGCTGCGTTGTAGTAGAAACTCCAGTAGTAATAGCAGTGGTACATTTATGCATCCAAATGATTAAGGCAGCTAGTTTTGCCTGGTGTTCTTTTTGTTGCCCAATATAAAGCGTCAGAAAGAAGGTAAAGAATTTTTTGATGAATGAAGGTGTAAAAGTTTTCATCTCTAAAAATTGTTGGAACAAATATTTGGCCAGAAATTCGTTACCTGCTAAACCTACTGAACAGTTTTCAAAATTCTGCTAGAAAATCAGCTAGGTGCTAGATTGAAAAATTTCCAACTAACAGTCAGAAAAAATTGCTAAATCTAGCAGCAAAACAGCTAAAATGGCAACACTGATAAGTGATCTGGCAAACGCATAGTGAACATAGAGAAATTTTTGGGTGTCTAAATTCCGGAATGTGGTACCACTATCAAATTAGGCCAAAATTCGGCCAAATTTCCACAAGTACTCACAAAAGGCCAAACAAAATATTTGCCACCAAACCACTTCTGAAACCGCTCAAATTTTCACAATTTAACCACAAAAAAGCCAAGCTCCCAACCCTTTACTGAAGCAAAGTCTGCTCATTTAACTTGAGCAGCAGTCGGGTGTTTAATTTTGCAGTATGTTGTGTGCAATTGTGCTATTTGTGTAGTGGATTATGATGCTTATATGGGAAGGATAATGCATAACCAAAGAAGGTATATGAGCTGGTGCAAAATTCAACATTAGATACGAATGTTCTTACTGAAAATACTAACCCTAATTTTTGAAAATGATGGCCTTGTTTCAATCTTGCATTTGCGCGAGCGCAGAGGCCCCCACAATATTCTGCACAGGGGCCTCCAACAGTGGCGTAGCTAGAATGTGGGCTGCCCGGGGCGGCCCTTGAGTTTGACGCCCTCAAGCCCATAAAAATGCATATTGCACAGTGACTGGCCCCTAAAGTTTTGTATATATATCAACTAGTTTGTGCACCATTGTCATATTGCAGTACTCTCACATCCTCAAATATGGTATGCTTTAAATACACGCCAAGAAACTTAAACATTGTAAGTAACAGTTAAACAAAAAGCAAAAATGACATATGGGGAAAAATAGTCAAAAAAGTGTAAAAAATTAGGACCATCTTTATTTCTGACAGGAAAACTACAATTTTCTGCACAGTAACGTTTCCTGCTTTTTTGATGGCAAAGTTTTCAATGGCAATGTCAAAATTTATTTTATCTGTCAATTGTTGCACTATAGATAACGTGGCAAAATTTCTCAACCGCAAGGTGCTCGTACTAGATCTTAAGTAATTCTTGATCAGTTTTAGTTTCGAAAAACTCCTCTCGGCAATGGTTGTAGCAACGCTAACGGCAATTGTGAGGAAAATCCGCAGCATTATCACCAGGGGTGCAGTGGGGCGGGAACGCGTGGGAATGGCGTTCCCACAACTTTTTCACGTTTTGCTTTAAAATGAGTTGGAAGCTATTTTAAAATGCCTATTATTTGGATGCGTTTCCACACCTTTTTTTGTTAGTACTACATCCCTAATTATCACTATCGTTGGAATAGAGTTCCCAAGGTTATTGGGCTGGATAATATTTTTCCACACACACGGAAATCCATTTTGACGATCACAAATCCAACTACACATGTATTAGATTTACACAGAAAAAATTTTAGACCCAACAATGCGCTTTTACTCGCAGGTACAAAATTTAATGCACCTACAAAAGCTTAGAGTTCATCACAGCTACAGGTTGCCCATAGTCATCCACCGTATTCCTACTAAGTTCTATAACGTCATGTAAAGACTACGATCAAAAGTCAACAACGATCCAACACTCGATCAATCAACTGTGTAGTCAGTGGTGGGTTTAGGGTTGGGGGGGCCCGAGGCAAGACTAAAAAGGGGGCACTCTAATGACGTCATCGTAATCAGCCAACCGTGATAATCACGTTTGATTTGCCTAAGATACAGTCACCCAAGGATATGTTCCTCAGACTACGGCAAAACTGA
>JGI24021J15306_10008852_pt1 | contig 12411 bp, 9 predicted proteins | sample Ectturendosymbi1_FD_15306 | JGI IMG/M metagenome (IMG submission 15306)
AGTATCCAGCGAGTATATTTACTAGGCTTTAAAGAACTGAGTTTCAACATACTAGAGACCAGAAAATAGTCATGACGATAGTCGTACGACAGAAGCAGCCAGCTCAAACGATGCAGAGAACATTACTGAATACGAGGCAGCAAGAACTCTTCGGTCAGAGCGCAGTAATTACTCACGCCTCAATAAACGAAAGGCGCTCTACAGATAAGCAAGACGGTTCCGGGCAGCTGCAACAATCAATCGATCGAACTACAAGCAACGACCATGCACGTACGAACAGCAACCATCACAATGTGGTTCCAATACGACGAAGCTCAGCAGGTTGAATGCCTGCGAGGATTGGAAGGTTGTCCACTGGTATAGGACGCATACATCCAGTCACAATTCGCAAGGCGTCGTTGATGGTGGAATCAACGATGCAGGTATGAGCACTGCAGCACCAAACAGGAGCGCAGTACTCTGCAGTTGAATGGACCAGGGCTAGGGTGTCTGTTCGCAACGTTGTTGCTCCAACGCTCCAACCAGAGCCAGCAAGCCGCCTCAAGAGTGCGACGCGTGATGTTAGCTTCTTGAGGAGTGACTTTGGTTGACAGCACGTCACAGAAAAAACATAGAAGTGCAAAATGAAAAATGCTTGGAGATGACGAAGCATAACAACATCATAAATAGAGTAAAACCTACATACAAATGCACAAAAACGGTTAAATAGTGTGAAGGTATGGGGTAAAATAGAGAACTAACAAATAAAGTGTCAAATAGTGAATAAACAAAGTGTAAGACTTGCGTGGTGGGAGTTGGCAAATCTACAAGCACAAGGCAGTCAACAAGAAGACAAACTCAAGAAAGTCCGATAACGGATGAGCTTCACTCAAGTTTTAAAACATTGTTATAGATAGCCGGGAAGTTTCCGCTTCTATCATTCACAGTGTTAGTTTTTAGATTAATATAGGCCTACAAAGATTCTATAAAAATGCGTTTATGATAACTATTTACGTTATGTAGAACATGGGTGCAGGCCCAATTGAAAAGATGGCCACTTTGGGCTGCATGTTTTGTTAAGGCTATTTTTTCTGAGTGTTTATGAATATTTTTAGGTAAGTTGTCCCTGTGGTGTTCATTCAGTGGAGTACTCAGGTTTTGTTTCGTTTCTCCAATGTATCTGCGTTCGTGATCGCCTCTGCTCTGGTTGCACTGCAGAGATGAGCACTGGATTTGGATCCGGACGATGACGATTTTTGTTGATTTTGCATTGGATCGGGACTGTGAAATGCTTCATAAATTTAGGATCAGGACCGGATTTGGACTGAGTTAATGGAAAAGAATTACGTAGTTTTTGTCAATGAAAAGCTGTATTTTGTAATTTCTTGGACATTATTTGGACTTGGACTTTAAATTTCTTAGACTTTTTGGACTAAGGTTGGACTTGGACAAGTTTTAAAAATCAGGCTGGACCTGGATCGGAAAATATGACAGTCCGCTCATCTTGCATTGCTACTGCTCCTCATAACTCCTCTTTACTTAGGGAATGCCCCCCACGTGTGTGCTGAATTCTGGGTCAAAGGCGAACCTTGTTTCGGCTTTGGGAAAGTCAACGTGCAATTGCAATAAAGCAAGAAGTTTTGGTGCACACTTCTCCGAGTCTTCGTATGTGATGGTGATTGAGTGACAACAACTGCTGTAGGATGAATTTTCTGAACAGTCCCGTATTTAATCGTGTTATCGTTCCGATATCTTTTGTTGCCTCTGTTGGTGGAAGCTTTTTTTTGTACAAGTAAGAAAAATAAGCTACAGTGAGTGAATGTCTGAATGTTTCAAAATTTGTTGGAAAGAAACTTAGATAGGCTATAGTACTTGGACAGCAGTACTATTTACTGCATCAGCAGTTGTAACAATCTCTAATCCATTAAAGCTCATATAACAGTGTGCCTCCGATTGCTGCTAGTGCTGATGGCACAATCCTTGATGCCATGGATGATGTCACACTTGTCATGGCTCAACGATTGACCGCTTAACTGTGTTCATATTTGGTCCTAAAAGATTTGCGTGGTGGCTCCACATAGCCGAGCCTGCACTTCAAACTAACGATAAACCAAACAAAATACCTGCTGGGACTGACAAAAAGCGTTTAACTTATAGGCAAACTTGTTACTGAGTGCCTGGAAGTTAGTGCTTATTTGATGGATGCAATTGGCGTCCTACTCTGGTGTAGTGTTGTACCAGTGTCACATGTTAGCAAATATTAGTGTTAAGTATGTGTCTGCCTTTTTCAAGGAGTTCTTGTGGTTCTGCCTCCAACACCATTGCAAAACATTCTGCTAAGAAAGTGTCTGTAAACCTGTGATTCAGCTGGCTCCAATACCATTTTACTGCATTCATTTTTGCCTGTTTTTATCGAGCTGAGTTGTGCAGAGTGTGTGTGTTTGTACTATAGACTTGGTGTCTGGAAAATAATAAAATAATAATAACAAAATATAGTCAAAGTCATTATAGTCAAACTTGAATGCACGTAAAAGATAGGAATTTTTCTGGGACTGATGAAAAAGTGCTATTATAGGCGAATTCTTGTCTACTGTTAGCAACATAAAATAATCACATTCGCACAAAGTTTCTTTTTTCAATATTATTCTTGGTTTCTTAATATACCATAGTAAATTTATAATATTCTGAAGGCAGTGTCTATTTTGCTATCAGCGGCAAAAGCACTGCTAGAGCTATTTTGCCATTAGCTGAACCTGATTGGTTGAATTGGTCATGTGACAAGACGATACACTTGGATTAGCGTATCATCTTTGTCACGTGACCTAACACCTCAACCTAAACTCTAACCCAAAATGTAAACCTTGTCTGGTGTTTGAAAGTTTTTAAGAGGCAGTGGCTACAAAACCGCCCGTGGATCTTTGAATTTGAAATCTTATAATACCACCTCCTGTATCGTGATAGTAACGCATGACGAGAATATAGTAGGCTTGGCATAAAGATGGTAAACGCAAAAGGTAAACCTAACTATAGCCTTAACCCTAACCTAATGCTAACCTAACACTAACCTAACCCTTAAACTGAAAGTTTGAAGAGTTTTGAAAAAAGAAAAACTGGTCCCATGAATTGAAATGTGCAACCAGTCACTACTATGAAAACGTAAGTCGCCAAGGTGAGAGGCGAACCAACAACCATTGGCACATCAGACCTGACACGTATCCACTACACTATCAGGATGCTGCCGCTTGCATGACAAACTGACCGCTTTATTCGCACCGCATCTTGCGAGGTGATGCGGTGGAATAATGTTTGAAACAGGAAGATCCATGGGTGGTTTCATAGCCACTTCCTTTTAAGAAAGGGCATAAAAAGCGCTCTTATCAAAAGTGTCATCTCTACTAGCAAAACCAAAGCAACAGTGATTAGAGTCGAGCTGACGACCACTCATAGTCATACAGAGGGAATAGATACTTTTCTCTTGACCAGGCTTACTGCTAATTTCACGAAGTCAGTATTTTANCTGGACAAAGCTGAATGTGGTTCAAATGACAAAATAGCCACAGCAGAGGTTTTGCTACCAGACACTACTTATTCTTGACATACTGTTGTAACTTTTATAGTAACAATCAGTGTTCAATTAAACATAGTGTGTTTTACGGTCTACATAATGTGCCTTTCTGGCTTACTGTCTGCAACTTAGCTGTAATTACGCTTTTGGTTGAAGTTGTAAGAACATATGACATAAATGTGGTTTGCTCTTCACAATAGTTTTAGGCTAACAAAAATGTGTCCACTTATCACAGCTTGATCTGTGTAAGTTTGATAAGTTCATGTTATGGGATTTTGCAGAATGTTTGTTTTCAAACATTATGCCATACACATTTAATGATATTTAACTTTTTTATCATGAAACAGCAAAGTGGTGTCTTGGTTAAACCATCTAAAGAAGTAGTAGTTGCTTATTGACAAAGGTGAATGATATATTTTATTTTCAAAGTAAACAGTCTGCCGAGACATGAAAAAAAAACCAGAGTGATTATTGTGTCAGGAGTCCCCAGAGTAACTGACAATAAAACACATCACTATATAAAATAAGGCCATGTATGCAAAATGGGATAACAAATGATGCATTCAAAGAAAGATGTTTGTAGGATGGTCCACATAGTTGTGCAGGGGATGCTGAGTTGCAACTGTTTTTTCTTGTTGTAGGGCACCAATTCCATAAAGCACTGATTTCTGCAAGAAAAGAAGGTTGGCAACATGACCTTACATACCAAACGGTGATTTTCTGAGGTTATACACATTGAAGTTCAAGTTAAGAGCATAAAAATTTGACCATTTTAAACAAACTCCCCCACATTTTTATCTGAAAGCAAGTAGATGTTCCATTGTAAAACATTTTTGTTATTCCTTGTCTACTCTTACTAATCCAAATAAACACATACCTAGTTTTCAGGGATTTTTTGATTATTGCAGCATTTTTCATTACAGCAGTTGATATTATTTCCATCATGGCATTTTTACGCTATACAGCATTGAAAATTTGATCAATAAATTTACCAAACAAAATGTTTCCAATTTATAGCCAGGGGGGCTTGAAACAAAGGACAAGTACTTAAGGGAGGCGTGGTAGAGAAAAGGTCAAGAACTATTATATTAGACTATCTATAGATTGTAAATGTTGTTATGAGTTTATATTTTTAAAGTGCTTTGATTTAATCTTCCTAATTATAATCAAAGTGAAATTTTACCAACTGATAATATTTTTAGCCTCAAATCAAGTTTTCAAGAACAACTTGATGCATTTAGTACTGGGGGCTTTCCCTGGCAAAATGAGGTGGATACCTGTCTGTTTTCGAGTATATATCAAATTTTTGTTAGTTTCCTAAAGCACCTTGTGAATGAAGCCCAAACAAGTACTTCAATCATTAAATCTGTTATTTCTCTTTGTAGTTTTCATTTATAAATATTCAAATTTTCACGAGAAAAAGAATACAGCTGATGTCTAATAGAAATCAGATACCAAATCTGTATTTGTACATAAGCCGGAAAACCCTTTCTGTACAGATATGTACACCGGAGCCAATGTGTTAAGAATGTGCATACTTAATTGGTCAAATATATGTGGAGTCCCATATCAATAGTACTTTGTTAAGGCATGCACCTTTCAAATTTGTGGATTAGATTTCACACCTGAGTTTTGTACTGAACACTTGAAAAACAGTGCTTGCTATCTTTTTAGCTTCACACTCAACATTAAGGAATAGGTTCCAAAAAACACTTTATGCATAGTATTGTCAGTGCCTAACTGCCATGGTAGCATTTGCTTTGAAAGTAGTCATGACAGACCACTACACAGAGCTGGCAGAACCGAGCACCTGCTGAGCATATGTAACCCTTTAACTAGTTTTAAACAATGAATGATGAAACTTTCCATTTTAGTGATACATGTCTATTTTATGCATTTATTTGCAACTCTTATTTAATTTCGTGCAAATCCAATGCTAAAATATATGAAGATGTTGAAATGCAATTTGTTTTAGAAAGTTACTTCTGCTGTGTTTTATGACTCACTGTGAAATCAATGATGTAAGGAGCAAAAAGAAAATGCTTAACAGACTTTAAAAAATTTCTTCTTCCATGAAAAATGATTACTAAATTTGGTTTGGCAGAAAATTACAAGCGTGGAAATCACATGTACTTTCAATATTGGTGATTTTACTGCAAAAAAGTAATTTTACGAATACTTTTTGTTTCAGGGAATATATGGGTGGAAAGAAATGTCCGAGCAATGCCACCATGCATGGGAAGGTGGTTGTAATAACTGGAGCTACTTCTGGAATAGGAAAAGAGACTGCAAAAGACCTTGCCATCAGAGGTTAAGTGTAGAATTGTGATTGAAATTATCTTGCTTTGTACTTTCAAATGTGCCAGGTTTGAAAAGAAATCTTTTACAGACATGAGATTAGGACAAGTGCTTGTGTTAGAGATGGGTGGTTGTTAGTGCGATGACCAGGGGTGTAATAAAGAAGGGCACAATTCCCTGGGTGTCAAATCACTATGGGGACATCAACAAGTCCCAACAGTGTCACAAGTATGCTTCCGAAAGACCTCAGGTTCGAACATGGGAGCGTCAAACTTGCTTCTTGCCCTGGGCGCTGTCCCCCTGGCAATGACTCGTAAGTTGTTGAACAACTCACTGTATGTACACATCTTTGTTTATCTTTACTGTTCCCATTGGCAAAGAAAATACAAACTTTTTGTGGTTCCAAAGGAGTTTTGCAAAGTTTTTGATTGACATGTTGCCACTGGATTTATTTCTAGGGACACGATTTTTATTAATGAAATTCTGAAAGTTTTGTCTTTCAAAACCTCACATTCTTAGTTACTCTGCAGCAGTGCAGTAAAGGGAAATTTTCCCTTGATTTAGATTAATTGAAAAAAAAAAACAATCTGCATCATGTTGGCTTTTTCTCAGATACTGCTTTTGAGTAAATCTACTGTGTACAGTGTCTTTGGGATGTGTTATCCAACAAACATTCTTTCGTTTTGCTCTTAGATAAACGCCATAAAGGTGCATCTACTTTTATTTCATAAAAACTCGTCGTTTTGCAATGATCTTGCACTCCAAAGGACACCGACATTTTTGTTTACTTTTGACCCGTAGTTACCTTTGTGTGAATATTGTTCGATTGTCTGCATCGGATGAAGCACTTGGTGTGGAGAAGCAAAGTAATTTCAAGGTGTTTGAACAAAAGAACATGTGCAAAATAAGCAACAAAACCATGTTTTTGCTTTGTGAATTAAGTGCTTTACTCTAACTTGTACGAGGGTGACCCCCACAAAAACAGAATCCATGAAAAATATGTTAAATCCTGCAGAGCTCCTCAAAATTCGTGTTGAACTTGCACTTCGGTACGTATAGGATAATTTCTCAAGTTTCACTTATCTTGGCAACTTTGCGTAAAAGTGATGTGCTTTCTAAAATATGTTCCAAATAAGTTCCACGTCGTTGGAGGCAAACTCGTAAACGTCGCGCGATATTTTCAATTACTTGGACGCATTCCACTTCGTGGATTTACCTGATTTTTGTTGTAATTTATTCCTTCAGTTCACCAGTCGTACGAGGGTGGTTGTGGTTTACATCATCTTTGAGAAACCCCCACAGATAAACTTTCTCCGAAAATTTGCTTGCAATACATGCAGTGCGCGATTTGTTGGCGAAATAGGCAAAATGTCTTTTTCGTAGATGATCAGGACATGTTGGAAAGACTAATGATCCAATATTTCGTGCACAAAGTCTACTTGTATATCCTGCAAAAGAAATTAAAAAAAATAAAATGTACAGCTCTAATCAAAGATTTGTGGTTTCTGTTTTTTTGGAACAAACTGTGCATCTAAAATAGTTGCAGTAATTGATCAAAACCAACCGACGTGTTTTTACCAAGGCAACTGCTTTGTAAGGGTGATTGTTTATCCTTGGTCCTTGTATATGTTCAATGCCTTTTCGAAGCGAAACCCGAAGAGGACCATTTGAAAAAATAATGACAAAATAACAAATTATCATCATGATGGAGTTTATGTGAGGCTTGATTCAATCAGTGCTTGTGATCTTTGCTCGCCTATTAACAGTCAGGCTGCTTGCGAAGACACTTGCGTTAATTGGCTGCGACATATCTGCTATCTTCAACTTCCACTGCAGGCGCAACTGTTGTCATTGGCTGTAGACATGTGGGGAAGGGAGAGGAAACCACGCACGAAATCAAACGTATTCGTGGAGTTGAAAAAATCTATTACAAGTTTCTTGACCTCGCCAACATGGATTCAGTGGCTGAGTTTGCTGAAGATGTCTGCCGAGGTAAGTTTTCCGTAATTTTTGCCTCACAAATATTTTCGTTGTATTTTCAGCTTTGAACCAGCAGCCACTCTAGATGTCATTGAGTTGATAGAAACTGATGTAATTTTTTATTCCAGTATGAAACACTAATTGTGACGACAACAATTCATGCTGCCATAGACATTTGCCAATTTGGATATATGCTTCATATCCCACTTCATTGCAGAGAAATGCTGTGCGTTTCATTTGAGCAACTGGTTGTCAAAATAGATAAAGTTACAAAAGGTTGGATACCAAGCAGGGGCGCATCTGGGGGGTCTGTTTGGCTGTCATGAAAGACCCCTTTGCACCGCAGATAGTCAGCATTAAAGCCGATGAAACATCAGTCGCTGTCACTGCAGGGCTCTAATTACTGCCTTGTCTAAATAGTACCTGCGCAATGACATGTAACAATTCACGTTTTTGAACGCTCGAAATTGATATTGCGTCGAACGCACGTGTTTCTGAATTTCCTCCTCTGACAGTGACAGCGCTCCACAGACGCAGTTGTGCAGTTGGTTGTCAGCATCGATTTCATAAGTGCATGTACGTTTGGATAAACAGCTCTCATTGCTGTATGGCTGACATTTTGTTGAATGTTCGACAAGCTAAGTATCTTTTCAGCACCANATTCGTAGGAACAAACAGCGATTGTTGTGTAATAAATGCGCTGTGCCCGAAAGCAGTGATAACTTGNAAATTTTTTTCTTATGTATTTTGACAATGAGATCAATANCNCTATCTATTCCAAATACAGTCAGACCTNTTTGTCCGAACTCCGATCAACCGGAATCCCCGCTATCGGAAACAAATTGCTAGGAACAGATTTCTCCCAACGCATTTCACCCCTTTAATCTGGAAACCTCGCTGTCCGACACCGACTCGGAAATTTAGGAACGGATATGTCATATTGTCATATCAATAGAAAAAAAGCGCTAAACCGGATTACGCCAACTGTTACTTAGTTGTTTATTAAATCACAATGGAAGGGTGAAAGTGAATTTTCTACGCACAATGAATGTAACAGTGGCAGACCCTGCAGGACGCAGTTACAGGTCTCCTGTACAGTTTTTTCGCGTTTAAATCTCATTTTGAATACATGGTTGCTTATGTATACGGATCTGCTAATAAACAAAAACAACTATAAAGGTTTCATTTAGTCATGTTTCACATGCAGTCTACATATTTGCTTAAGTTGGCAGTTCGTCTGACTCTACAGTTTGTTTCTGTTTCACCTTTCAACGTTCGCTTAGACCAGACCCGTAGCCTAGGTCTAAAGGTTTGGGGGGAGGGGCACANAACGTTTTTCGGGGGTCTCGACTTCTGTTTTTATTATACTTTTTAATAAAAAATTTTCTTGGCAAAACAAAGTTTGGGAGGATTGCCCCCGAATGCCCCCCCGTGACTACAGGTCTGGTTCCGATTTTCCAAATACCTCGCTAAACCGACAATTTTGACGAAACAAAGTAGTTTGGTTAAACGAGGTCTGACTGTAGTTACCGTATTTTCGGGGCCATAAGGCGCACAGGATTATAAGGCGCAGTATCAAAAATTGAATGCTAGCTGTTCTTTTTCCATACATAAAGCGCACCGGATAATAAGGCGCATTAAATGAAGCAAAACTGAGATAAGTCAAACTGTATTCAACTCTTTCCCAATAACTCCCGAGTGTCCGAGTCACCACTGGGAGTTTGATCTGTCATTACATACGAGGGAGTTTAATCTGTCACACATGCCTAGTCCGTCAGACACAAATAGAATAAAATAAAAGTTGTACGCGTGTTGATTCGGCGTGCGCCAATGTAGTCAGGAGCCTCGCCGAGTTATACTATCTGTGGTACGTGCTAGCTACTCTCGTGTGCTGCTCATTGCGATTGTTGTTGGTTTATTACGTCTGCTTACAAAAAAATCGTAACTAGCAATTAAATAAATGGTACCGTTTATCACATGCAGTTGGTTCAAGATGAGGAAGCACAACCAGATTCATACATTAGGCACACCGTATTATAAGGCGCACTTTCGATTTTTGAGATAATTAAAGGATTTTAAGTGCGCCTTACGGTCCGAAAAAATGTGGTAGTTGCCCTGATTTGTTCGCAGGCAATCATCTGCTTACCGCGCACGCAAAAACCTGTGAGCGAATGTTACGTCATAGACCGGTTTATGGGGACAATTGTGGAGTGGTATGAGTATTGCCCACTACTTGATGCAATCGAAGGGCTGCACATCCTAAGGAAGAGTACAGAGAATTTGCGATAATTAATCAGAGACGGGCAAATTGCAAAATTCATCGGTCGATTTCTAGTCTTAAGAGAAAATGTTATTTTATGCTGAAAAGTGATATCAAAAGCTGCCCTTCCGCGACAGACCGCTTTTTTCCAGGCTAGATGCGCCCCTGATACCAAGGGATGGAAATTTCCCCCCATAACCAAACGTATTGTGAAACGTGCAAATTGCAGCGAAAATCGATTAGAATTGTCTTGATTTTTATGAATTTCTAAAAAGAATTTGAAACTTACCAATGTTTCCAGTCTTTTGCTGAGTCCGTCGAGCAACGCTTCCGCATTTGTGTTCCAAAAATATTCTAGAAGTTGAACAAAAGTGTGTTGATGACCCTTTTTTAAGTCCTGCAGGCATTGAATGGAAATGACGGGCGCAAATATTTTGAAAAACAGGTTTTAAAAAACGTTTCCATTTGAAAACAGTAAAAAGTTGTGTAATATTCGTTTGCCCATCCAAAAAAATTTTTATGTATAAGTAAACAAGCTTTTCGTTTATGATTGATCTCATCACCACCTGCTCACCGTAACAATTGTGAACATAAATCGTTTACTTAGTTGTTTTGAATTCCTTTACCTGTCGTCTTCCCCCCAGAAAGTTTAAATTGTTCTTGAACAAAAACGTGTTCTACCCATAAGTTGTTTTCTGTTTGCTTTTAGTTGTGACGTCACAAACGCGTGCGGCCGCGATGAATGTGTTCTTTGTTACAGAGCTCCCCCACGTGGATGTATTGATAAACAACGCGGGGGTGATGAAACCCCGGCCCCCGAAAGCCACCCCAGAAACAGATGATGGGTTTGAGAGGCAGTTCGGCGTCAATCACTTAGGTCAGCGTAGTATTGTCTTAATAACAGTGACCTCATCTTTTCTTGCTGTACTTCTCAACGCTACAGAATGTCTCGCCTATTTTTTCTTGCGCAGAGATGGTCTACACCAGTGCTTCTCAATCACTGTTCTGAGGGTCGCATGCAGCTCCCAAGCACCCTTTGTGCGGCCCTCGATAGTCTTTCGATAAAACCTCTGATATTTTGTGTAACAGACTTCGTTCTGTAATAAAACAAAACGTGTAAATTGACTTGTGGTAAAAGCTTTAGTGCGGCCTTCTAACAAACTTGTAAGTCTGGATTCGTCTCCGTTCAGGGAAAAGGTTGAGAACCACTGATTTACATTGAAAAAGCTAAACTGTTGTGATGTCTCTTTCAATAAAAGTTCAAGTAAAATGCGAAAGGCGCCGATTGAATCGAAATGACGTGATGGTGCGTTGAGGAAAAGCATTCAACATTGTTGGTTTTAACATTGTTTTCGTCATCAGCGGAAATTTAACGGAAAAATTCAAAAATCAATGTTTTGCCGCAAAAGCATTTTTTTGAAAACTTGCATCATGTTTTTCACCTTTTTTTGGGTTTTGTGAAACAACTGAAGCTTCCTCATATTAGGATCAGTTTTGTTGCAGCCCAGTTCAGGAAAATGAACGCGAGGGGAAGGACATTAGTTGCGAAGTAACTAATACTGATAGTTCGATTTCTGTGCCTCACGAACCTGCTTTTTTTCGGTCATCGGCCGAAGTCATTTTGAAATGATCGAAAAAAGTTAAAGCCACTTCTGTCAGAATATCTGTAAATATAAGCTGAAAAGCAGTGCTACGGCGAGTTTTAATACCACCGTGAGACAAACGACCGAAATGTTTCAGTGACCAAAATGTCTCAGCAAAAAAATGATCGGAATGTCTCAGCGAAAAGAAAGCAGTCCCGAACAGTCGCCAAGGTTTCAGGTCGCATTTGTTGGATGATGAAAGAAGAGTTATTTTCATGTTGCAGGTCACTTCCTACTGACCAACCTGCTGATGGACAATCTCACCAACGGGGAAACACCGGGAAGAGTTATCAACGTATCCGCGGAAGCATTCAAGCGTGGCACGGTGGGTTGTCACGATTTTTGCTTTTCCTGCACACAGTGCGCCCCGTTAGTGGGAGTAAGTGGGAGTAATGCGATCTCCACTTTGCGCTGTGTGTAGTTTGTACTTCACTGTGTGCGGATGTGACGACAATGAACGCTCAATTCAATAAAGTGATGATTATACGACAAAGGAAAATTGGATGTGTACATTTCGGGATCGCGTGTTTGGTTGATGCGTCAAGTTGTCGAAATAAGGCACAATTCTGTCATTCTGCGCAGTTCTTCGCAATTTTTCGTGGTTCTTCGCAATTTCTCGCAAGATTTTTTGTCATTTCAAAAAATTCGCACAAACTGTTCTTTGCTTTTTGCACCACATTTTGTCG
>JGI24021J15306_10008854_pt1 | contig 12410 bp, 4 predicted proteins | sample Ectturendosymbi1_FD_15306 | JGI IMG/M metagenome (IMG submission 15306)
AAAACAACGTAGCTTCACGTTCACTACAGCCTTGTGTCTTATAAAGCTGCTGAGTTCCTGTCGTATGTTATTAGATATAGAACCCAAATACGGTAGTTATAATGAAACATATTTGGGTGAGGGAGAGGGTTCAGCGGGTGCACCACGTTGTTGCGTGACACCGTATTTTCTATTTAAGAATTGCAGGAAATTTGGGGGGGAACAGCTCCCGAATGCTTTCCCCGTGGCTACGGGCCTGACCGTATGTGACTTATTTTCTGGGCCGCACATTCGTTCTTCTGTAGAATGTTTTGTTAACGTCATAGTACAAAATGTGAATTGAACAAAAACAGAAAACCAAATACATATCAGCGTACTTGAAACTCTAAGCGGAACGCCGTACCGGCAATAATTCTTTCACCGGAACGGCGTTTCCGGGCCTAGCTTCTGTTCTTTGTCATAAACACGGTTCATCCTTTGATCTTAGTAAACTAAATTTAGTTTAACCTAACATACTGAATGTGTTCGAATCCTAGCTGCAATGGTAACAGACGTGATAAAGTGGTACTGAGAACCACCTACATCAAAGATGTCAAATTCAAGATTATCAAAATAAGGACAGGTTGTCAGTATATAGCATACTTTTACTACAGCGAAAACCTAAACCGGGCCGCACAAAACCTTCAACTGGGCCACATGCGGCCCGTGGGCCGCGGATTGGGCATAGCTGGTCCAATGCAAGACGCATCACTTCTTTTCAACATTTTGACATTAGTCTTTCATAGCTTCTAGCATTAGTCGTTAAGAGAAGAAAAACTGCCCAAAAATCTGATTGAACTTGTCAAATGCTTGTGCTTTCCAGGGATCACTAACCTTCTTAAAACTGAGAGCTACTTGTGGGTACCGATCAATACGAAGGTCTAGAAGTTTAATAAACACTTTTGAAATAAGCAACTTGCTCAATCTAACTTTGTACGTTGTAACTAATTAAATAACATTCATCTACGTGAAGACACTGATCATGTTAATGATATTTTTGGAACAGTCCCGCGGGCGACATACGTGATTTTTGAGGGTCACCAGATGCCCATAGGCACCATGCAGGTGAAACCTACTCTACACACACTTAACAATAAGTATTTTGTTTATCAGAACAAGGTCAATAAAACTGAATTGTGGTGGCAAATCATAAAAGCGTCAAAGTAACAAAAATTCTAAAATCATAATACGAAAGTCTCTTCTTCTAGTACGTTGTTCTCGATCCTCTTCTTGGTCTATTACTCACAAGTAAACACTAAGCCAAAAATTGTTTTAAACTGGACGATATTGCAAAATCACGGCCCCGAATTCATGCAAATTAAAACAATTATGATTCAATACATACACGCGGCTTGGTGTCCCTTAGTGTGTCTGACTGATAAATTCATCTTTTTTTCATCCGTCAAATGTGAAAAATTACAATCTACGTTTCTTTCTGCGTTTCATATTAATGACGTTTTGGTCAAAAGCCTAAAGGCTTCTGCAACCAACGATATGCCATGTCATGCACTTTGACCAATGCGACCAAGTTGACAGTACGCTCAGCAAAGACAATACGTTTTGCCAGATAATAGTTGAAGTCGATAACACTTATCTTTTGCAATTGCTTTACTCTCAACTATCATTTCAACTTCGTGTAAAATGTCCTAACATTTTTTATTGCATTACGTAAAATATTGTGCTGCTGAAGTCCAATGACAAAACAGCTCTGATGAATGACACACAGGTCCGTAGCCGCGCGGGTGAATTCGTGGATTGTGCCCCCAAAATTTGTTTGTGCCCCTCCAAATTTTGTCCTTAACAAAAAAACTTTGTTTTAACATACAATAAAAACAAAACTCTTTCCCCCTTATAATGTATTCTGCCCACTAAACCTTAAAACTTGTCTACGGGCCTGATGACATAATGACATTTTGTGAGTTTTGTGCAATTCGAAGAAATGCCTTATATTCTTTGGAAACACTATCACTTACTTTTGCTCATAAACACATGTGTTCCTTGGTGGAAGTGAATGCTTCAATCCGATGTCTGATCAGAATAACACACTAGATATTTTTGTATGCGTTTTACCAAATGTTTATATCGGTTTAATCAACTCCATTTTAAAAAGATTTTGAAAGTATCGGAAACCGGAAGATCACGAGTCACCAAAAGCTTAGATTAATTGGCATTAACAGATCCTCGATAGAAGACGACCAGGAGTTACATATTGCGTGAAAAAAACTAAGTAACATAAGTGTCAGTCATATCCTTGAAATCACTAACAATTAAAATGATCGCTACACCAATGCCATGCGTGTGACCAGAGGTTGGACATAAACACAGTCAACGCCCCGCCTATTATCAGCTCGGAGACGGCGAGAGGACAAAAAGTTAAAAGGGCGGTGAACAATGGCCAAACAATAGAGAAATCACATTAAAGTCAATCTGCCGTGCGCTGGAGAAGGCTGTGTCGGGTTTCATATTTCGCGGCAAACAATGGGATTTATCGTTAAGCATAATATTGGCTCAGCAACTTAAGTCGCAGTCGGTCTGTTGAGAAGTAGGTCCTAGTTAAAAAAATTTTAGCTGGTCGCGTCTTTGCCGGAATGTTTTGAAAAAATATGCTTGACAAACCCATCAGTTAAAGATTAGCGTTTTGCAAAACCTGTGCAGGTTGGTTGGAAAGCGGAGAAGTTGTCGTGGGAAAAGAAGTTACGAGATTGGTTTAGTCGAGGAAGTCTTTCGGTATTATTTGCTATTTACATGATTGATCGAAATTTCATTGCAGTCTATTGTGACAAGCGCGTAGAACAACAGCATTACTGTGGCGCAACAATGCTCATCCTTGTCTCGGCTCCTTTTTGACAAAGATCTGCGATCTGCACTGCGTGCGCGCCAACAAAGCAAGAAGAGGTCGCGTGTTGCTTATCCATCAATCTGCGTTTGTTTGGTTTATTGCTGATTAAATTAAGCGACAAAAGATGCCAGGCAGCACTGTGACGATCTCACAGTCGTCTTCAGTCACAACAGGAAGGTTGAATCATGTGCACTATGTTCCGCTGTACAACGCGCACAGGCTTCGGCGAAAGCAAAGACAGTTGCTGGAAAAGGAACTAAGCAGCTTGCAGGTAAGGACTTGTGCACAGCGGTATTGAGTTCTAAGCTTAGACTTGCACCTTTTCAATCTGTTTAGAATGCCAATGGGTCATGAACTGTGAAACAATTTTCGATACTACCTAATGGTGGTACTGCCAATCGTTCCTTCTTAGTCTGTGTATTTTGCGACGTTGTTCAGATCGTAGTTTCAATGTCTCAGCATAGAAAGCACAGTTTCGCGTTTAATGTTTTGAGCTATATTTACAAAAATCGATATTTCGGGTATCCTGCTATCTTTTCAAAATTTTTTTCTGTATGGCTTTCATGCAGCTGCGTGCAAAGGTCTGGTGATCCCCGGGGTAACTGCTTAATTGCATGCTCCCTTACCAAATTGTAGTCTAGTATTAAGGAATGTGAGAAAAACAGGCGTTTGAAATACGTAAAAACCAGTGTTGACAAAAAAACAAGCTTCGAAATATCAAATCCATGCAGCATGTTTTAGTAGCCCTAAAATACGAAGAAGATTCTAGCTACAGCATTTTCGTATAATTAATTTTTGTAATTTCACTCTTTGCATGTCCCCTGCCTTAGATGCTCGGGGCCGTTGCCGCGTTTGCCCCCCTCTGCACGCCCCTGCCTTCGTGTTTTTTGAAACTTGGTGTTTGAAGTAACTGATGCGTTCATTCTCTGCTTATGAGACCAAATAATTGAGCGAAACACGACTTGAAATTTCGAAACTTCGTTTTTGTTTATTCAGAAATTCAAGCTACCTCCTCTTCCAACCAAAGAGAGACCCGAGGGCGAGGCTAGGCCACAGAAGGTAAACGCTTCGTATTTCATGAATGTATAATTGAGAACGTTCGCAATTCGCGAAACACGTTCACCGCGATACAAATAACATTTTTTCACCCTCATTTATGTAGGAATCAAATTGTTGTGAGAGACAATCAAGGGAGACAGGTATAGAAACGCACTAGCAGAATATCTAAATGATACGTATGATAAACAAGTCAGAAAAAGTCTTTTGTTGCATTTGCCCAATTTTTTTCTCCTCAAGCAGAAGCAATATGCTAAAGGTCATCAAAATTCAATCATTGGCTGCCTGCAACTCTATTCTGAAAGCCAATTCAAATCAAACCGTACCTGGTTGACCCCAGATTTGAAGCATGGTTATTTTTGGAGACACAAAAACAAACCTAGGGTAATGCAACTTTTATTTACGAAAGTTTCCCTCTCGAATCTGATTTTGTTTGACTAAAAAAATAATTTTAGCGCAAAAAAAATATATTTCACTACAGCTTAATTATACAGAAGTCAGTTTTCCAGTTACGAAGACCCGGGTGCAGGCCCGTAGTCACGGGGTCATTAGGGGGCAGTGCCCTCTTCAATTTTTTGTGCCCTCCCCAATTTTGTTGGGCCCAGAAATATTTGTTTTAAACATATAATTAAAACAAAAATCATGCCCCCTAAAGATACTCGTATATTTGGACCCCAAACCTTAAAACCTGGCGATGGCCTGCCCAGGTACAGCTTCCAATAAATACCTCAACTGAGCGGAAGAAAGTGCCGCCGCGCCAGTTGTCAGCACAATGTTTTATCGCAGAGCGCTCGAAGCCGGCTGCTGGAAGAGCTGCTCCAAACACAAACGTTTGAAGTGCCCAGCAGCTATACAGGCGTGAGGCCTCCGCTGCTGCCCAAGATAAGTAAGCAGCAATATCCTGAAACATCCATTGAACAAAGAAGGCGTGAGAGACTAGAGCATTTCGAAGCTCAGCGTGAACGGATCTCTGCCTTTCTTGCGGAACAGAAGATCTCTATGGCGTCAGAATCAACGTCGCGAATACGGGAGGTCAACGGCATGCTAAGGTTGCCTCAAATCATGAAGTCGTTTATTCCGACGGAGAACCGGAAGTTGCCACCGAAACCACATCCGGAGCACAAGTCATCGTGGATCGACTTGACAGGGAGTCGCAGCATGAAGCAAGTCGCTCCAAATGGTTACAGAAAATCAACTTTTGTGAGTTAAGAAGCTTTTTAAGTCCGCTTTTGTTCGCGGGTATACATTTGTACGTTTTCACATTTTATCTAGACTCATAATTGGCTGTTGCCGCAATTCTTTGTACACAAAGCGTTGTCTCAGTTCACCCAGAAGCAGTGGCGTAACAAGGTTAGATGGCGCCTGCTGGGCAAAAAGCAAGTTTGCGCCCCAATATTCGAACCTGAGGTCTTTCGGAAGTAAACGTACCGTACTGAAGAANGTACTTGTTGCATTGCTGAGACTTTTCGGGGCCCCTCGCGGTGATTCGNCGCCCGGGGAATTGTGACCCCCTCGTTACGCCCTTTCCCAGAAGAATAACCATCGCTGACAAGGTTCGTTTCGACAAAAAATGACGAGCAAAGCGTAAACCGCGGCCAATCTGCTCTTTTTCATCCAGCCCATGGGCATCGGGAAGACACCCCGGATTTGATATCTGACATTTTCCTACTTAATGTTTAGTAAAAAAGGTCGTTTTCTTCGTTTAGAGTGGGTAAAATCCAATTTCACCACTTTTGGCCTTCGCCTGGAAAAATCTACCCCTGGAAAATCCACTATTCCCCCCTGGAAAAAATCATTCAGACGCCCATGATTCAGCCTATTTGTGAGCGCCCATTAACCAAATTTTGCTAAGGTTTGCACAAGCACTATTACGAGTTCGTTCAAAAGTGCTTGACAGCTTTTAGTTGGAATTGCTAGTTTCTTATAATACTGCCAACGTCCCTGAAGCTTGGTCAACTCTGCCGCTGCAAAAACTTGTTCATTAAATTTATTCCATTTTTCTGTACGCCAACTTACATGTCGTAATTAAAGAATGGTATGGTGGTTTTACAGGACATCGCTGTGCAACCCGTGACGTTGATTACAGTGGACAGTGACCGAACTCAAGCAAAGTTGCAAAGAAAACCCCTTCCTCCAGTCAGGAACACAACACCTCAGAAAACGTATTTCAATCGTGTTAGAAATTGCGCAGCAAGGAGAATTCTTTCACTGCGTTTCGTTCTTAAGCTTGACCTGTTCGGCTCAACGGAATCTAAACGAAAAAATCTTATCTTACGGTGCACCTAAACTGGACTTTTCAAAAACGTTTTATCGCCGCTGTTAACTTGACCGTGTCATTTGCTTTACGTTTTGTTTTTCTGCTTTGTTGTCCCGTACTTTGCATACGGACCAGATATTTATAAAGGCTTCGTGCTGACATTAGATTTTGGAACAGGGGGTTGCACAACCGCAGCCGGATCCTGGTGGTTCCACAAAACAACAGCAATATAGTAATGAATGGAATTTTCCAGATCGATTAAAATGACGACTGCTTCATGTGAAAGAATTCACCAAAGTTTCTCTTTGTTCTTTTATGCGCCAACAGAATGAAGCTACACTCAAATTAGTTCTGAACATGGTCACCGAAAGGGGTCAGGGAGGCCTTGGTCCCTCCTGCATTTTGACATTTGATATTTTGTTATTAACGTTTTAGCAGAAAAACGCTTTTCTCTTTGCTTCGGAGTTGGTAAAAATGAAATTTCACCACTGTTAGCTCCTACTGGAAAAAATCCTTCCAACGCCCATGATTCTGAACATTTATTCTTCACCTGAAGGTCTTGGTAAACATTGTACGAATGAGTTGTGTGTGACGCTAAAAATGATTAGTTTGCGCCGATGTTTCATTGATTCACTAATTTCGTCTCAACATTTAAGCCTGAAATATATTTTGGCAACCCGGCAGTCAGAGCCGGATTAAAATGTAGGGGGCCCGGGGCAATTTTTACTGTAGGGCCCCTATGACGTATTTCGTGACGTCATCGTTTGTAAAAATTACGTTTGCGCTGATTCGCAACGTTCATCATTTGCTTTTTCCGGTAGTCGAAAAGTGCTTGCTCAACTGCACAGAGAGTTAACTGCGTTAAGTAAACATTAGAGTGTATTCTTACTAAAAAAAAAATATTTCTCAGGCTAAAGCAGTGGTTCTTAACGGGGCGAGAGCCCTTACGCGGTTTATAGCATGGAAAATTTCATCATTAAATTTACCTTTAAATACATTCGTTTTTACAGCTTATTTAAAGTTAGGGGTCTTAAGACAAAGGACAATTACTTAAGGGAGGCATGGTCGAAAAAAGGTTGAGAACCACTGGGGTAGAGAGTGACTCGGCAATAAACAACATTCACCCGAACAACGAGCAAAGACCAGAGATTACAAACCAAAACACCGGAAAAATAACATGTCAATATGGCCAGTCATGCTGAGTGTGAAAAGTGATTCGAAGCTTATGTCATGATTTTAACCTACATTTTCAGGTGCTCTGGTTAGCACCACTGCTTAAACGTTGTTGCTTGAAAGTATTGCTGAAAAATTCAGTCGCGGGGTTTTAGCTAACACTGCCAGATTCTTGCACTTTGCCTCCTTAGAAACTTTGCGCTTTTTAGCTCCTGAAGGCATTACAAATTTCGGTATCGCGCTAGCTAAACGATGCAATCTCGTTTTCTGCTCTTCCGTTCTACAAATCGACTGATTGAAACCTTTTCTGACAGAACACACAGTAGCATGTGGCATAAATGACTTGGCTAGCTTTGTATGTTTATGATGTAACACAACGATAGTAGACATCGGAAGAAAAGTGTATTTCCACCATAAGTTACCCTTTATGACAAAATAAAGGGTCGCAGTTCGGCTGGGCTAACTCTAAACGGCACAGGAAGTTATGGGTCATTGATGCAATACACCAGTGGTTCTTAACCAGGGAGGGCGCGCCACTACAGGGGGCGTCAATAAATTTCCATGGGGGCGCAAGCCCTTTCGCGCCCTACAACATGGAAAGTTTGATCAATAAATTTACAAATAAATTCATCTGTTTTTACAGCTTATTTAAAGTCAGGGGGCTTGAAACAATGGACAATTACGTAAGACCCACTGCTATACACTAAACAATAACCACAGCAGGGCTAGTTTTAGCACGCAAATGGTATCGTGTTCACGACATTTATGCAGTAGGTGTGATGCACGAGTAGATAATCATACCCATGCCAAAAGAACGATTATTAGGAAAAAGTTGAAAGCAAAATTCAAATACATTTGCATTGAACAAAACCGAAAATACTTACATGCAGTAGTTATTACTAAAACTGTCAGAAAGTCAAACTCCGGCTCCAACATCTTCAGATTTTTGGCTCCGGCTCCAGAACAATTTGGTGCAAAAAACAGGAAAATCATTGTATTATTTGAATAACTGGCTTGAACCCGAACTCAAATTTCAGGCTCCGGCTCCACAGCCCGGCTTGCAACAGTGACGTGTTTGTTTCTTGTGCCAATATTTCGATCAGGAACATGTTCCATACGCTTGTATAATTTTTCAGGATTCCGAATTCCAAAACCTCGCTGGTTTGGCATCCGGCCGATTCGCAATCGAAGCTCGGTGACGTCAGAGGCAATCAAGCGCAACAGCACCAACGTTCGAGCGCCGTGAAAAGCCCTAGGACAGAAGCTGGAAAGAAACTGTTGGATACTCTTGGTCAGAGGCTAAACCAAGCGCGCAAGCAAAATATTCTTCGGCCAACAGCATCAAAAATGGCTCCATCTACTCACAATTCGAGCAATTATTTCTGGGAAAGCGGAAAACTGAAACCGAAACTTAATATTAGAAAACGACAAGAGAGCGACCGCCATTTTGGTAACTTGACGAATGGTGTCGTGTTCAACAACTTGCCCTCGGATTTAATCGGAAGCTATCGGGCTACCTTCCAAAGTCTCAGCTATTATCTAGGCAAAGGAGAAATGTCTCGAAAAGCACATGAGAGCGATGAAGAGAATGACGTGGTGTATATACCAACAGGTAAGACGCAAGTGACACTATGCTTACCATGTCATTTATTTGCAATAGTCCTGTAATTGCTAATGTTTCACGCTGATGCATTTATAGTTTCGCTGCCTTTCGCCGTACAGGTACGGAAATTTTTGTTTTCTGAGGATGGCAATTCTCGTACATGTACGGGATTTATACGATAATATAATCTATGGTTATTAACAGTCTGCTGAAAAAAATCAGGAAATTTTCTGAAATCGATTCTCGAATTTTCAGACTCGTCTGCAGCAATGCGTGTCTCTACACTGAGTGGCTTAGTGTTGTCGCAAAAATTCTTTTGAAATTTGGCAGTTAATCGCCAAAACCCCCAAACTTGCTCGGCACCCTGAGGTTGACGGCGGGAAAACCGCCTGGCAGCAGCTAAGGTCTTATACGCGACTTTCTATGAATAAACCTATGGGTTTGTCGATAAATCAATGAGCTAGATTTGCGGAGCTACAATCAGCGGTTCTATGGGTTTCAAAGCGGGTGGAAAACGATGCACGAAAAGGATAAAAGTTTGTTTCTGGCGAGAATTTAGTTAAAAAACGGCAGACTTTTGCATTTTTACCAAATGGAAATTGGGCCATTCCTTGAATTGATGCAAAACAAAGTTATTTAATTTGCGCAGTGTTCACAGCGATATTTGATTTGGTGAGATGTTGATGCACCCCCTTGCCGGGGTGCAAAGCCTACTGGTAGCTGCTGATCAGCAAAACTATATCTTTGCTGAATGACACTTGGCGCGGATTGTAGAAGCAGCGATCGAGCATAATCTTTAACAACGCAGTACAAGAGCTGTTTGAATCATAACAACAGGCAACTGTTCGTACTTTAGATCCTTACAAAAGCTCTTCAGAATTTATGTAAAGTAATGCAGACCTCCCATCCAATGGCATACCGAGTTTACATGCCCCCCCGGAGCAAGAAACAAGTTTGACGTCCCAGTGTTCGAACCTAAGGACTTTTAGGAGTAAATTCACTGCACTGAAGAAAGCACTTGCGGCATTGTTGCGACTTTTCGATGCCACCCAGCGATTCCTCGCCCGGGTCATTGTGCCCGCCTTGCCCCTGCCTCCATCTACCCATGAACAACTTTCAACCGCTGTCTTTTCAGTACAATACACGTGGCTTGCAGTTTAGTTAATGCTGCTGTCTCGTCCATTCCGAGCGTTAGTGGTCAGAAACTGCCTCTTGATCTGGTTGAGCAGCACGGCAAGATAAATCGTGCGATGTTCTGCGGAGCAAGTTGTTTCGCGTCCGAAAAACGCCAGAGCTTGCCTGGGCGTATTTTGAGCTACTCAAAAATCACCTGCAAATCTTCGAAAACAGTTATCTACCATAATTCCGATCGTCTTTAGCTCCGAAGCGAACCCAACCCGGAGAGGCGGAGCGCTTGTCAATATATACTGTTAGTGAGGTTTCCAAAAGTTTTAAAGTCTACCACGATTGCAACTGAAACAATAGTGGCAGGTCAATTTTCCCCTCTTCTTACATTACCTGTATATTGATTTTCACTTGGTGAGGTAGACCTTCAATTTTTATGTGCATTGACAATGACGTTTCTTGTGACTGCAATTTAAGCAGCTTCAAGTTTCTGCTGGCAACGAGGTAGTTTGAAACCGGTATCATGGAAATTCTGCATAAATCAACTTGGACTAGATTGTAGAAAAACAATATGATTTTCACATCCAGGTTGCTTGTTTAGGCCAACAATTTAACATCTACTTTTCCCATTTCACTGTATGTCGAAACTATGGAATCATCTTAGCTTCGACATCGTCAATATTATATTTTGGATTAAAGACTGTCATGGACCGTCGTGACCTTAAGTTCGAAGGACCTCGAGCCCAAGCAATTAAGAGGTCCACCAAATCTGTACAAAAAGGAGATCATTGTGTGCTCGTCAAGTATAGATGCAGTTTGCTAAGCGTGTTGTAGTCATGACTATCACTTGGGGTGCTCAGGTCATAAGCCATGGTCTGTGACCTGGTAGAGAAAACCATTCCAAAAATACCAGAAGAGAATTAAACTGACAAAAAATAATTTTTAAGTGCAAACGTTAAAGATTGTGCAATTCTGGACGCTCTTTCCTGTCAAAATCAAAAATATAGATGGTTTGATCCAAAATTTGTTTTTCTAATTTGAAATTATTTTTACTCGAAATAAAAATAGCACGGCGAATCATATGCCTAACCAGGGGAGCAAGGAGGCCATCACTCCCCCAAATTTCTGGCATATCTTGCCGTTTTGTGCTCTGAGAGGCGGTGTCCCAAACCAAATACTGTTGCTCGCTTGAAACAAAAACATTTGGTCCCCCAAAAATTTTGCGCTGGCTATGCTACCACAGGCAGCGCTCCCCCTAATCTTACCGCCTATAATTGCAAGCGCATCTATTGTTTTGTCACACGAAAAGCGCGCGTTGGCTAAAACTTGCTGTTGGTTTTGCAAAATGCCCCTCTGCTCGGCTTAGGGCACATTGACGTCAACCACCGAAGCAATGGTATGATTCGGTAAATGTGTTTTGACGAAAAGAAGTCAGGATTTTTTTAAACCCGCCCAGAGTTTTCATCGTTTTGTTGATTTCACAGATTTCTTTGAAAAAATACAAAAATCCTGTGCAGTGGATCAGCCCTCAATCCTTCAGAGATGCTTTATGTTTTACTGATTCTAAATCTTTCGCAAGTTACTGGTGCAGCCATTATTTTTCGGGACCACCGCCACTTTTGTAGAAAAGTAAAAGTATGACATGTTCCAAAATGATGAGTTGATTATCAGGCAATAAAGTAAGTTTTCTGTTGACGTCCATTTTACAGGACGACTTGGAGAAACGATCGAGGAAGAAACGGAAGTCGACGAAGACGCAATGAATCCCGAATTCATCCGAAGTATCACGAACAACCCCGAACGTTTCAACAGCTTCAAAATGCGATACGTGCATCGAGATTCGAGCGATACGCCCAGTATGGACCGGATGCCCTGGGAGGAAAACGGCTTAGACGGCGCAACGGAAGCGGAACTCGACGCTCGCAATGCTGCGATGGCAGCGAAGCGCAGATCGGGTTCCCAGAAAGTCAAACAGCTGACCGTGAAATTGCCACAGCTTCCTCTCGTGCCACAGGTAGAGCGTCGCTTACGCGCCCCGCCGGCCACACCGGTCGACGCAAAACTGCCAGCGGTGGCGCCACCAGTCGAGCAATGCGGTTATTGCAACATGCAGGAGACAGCAAGAGTCCAACAGCTGCCAGCCATTTCGCTGCCAGCAAGCTTGACAACGCAGGAACTCGGCAAGGAGCTTTTCAGCAAGGAAAATGGCACTGGCTCGCACTGGTACGGTGTCAAGCCGATCACAAGTGACGAAGTGACGACGATTAAAAAAGGCTTGAAAAAAACCAGTTCAGGAAGCGCGGACGAAGAAACAACGAAGCCAAACCGAACGGAGCAGC
>JGI24021J15306_10008855_pt1 | contig 12409 bp, 4 predicted proteins | sample Ectturendosymbi1_FD_15306 | JGI IMG/M metagenome (IMG submission 15306)
TCGATCAAAGGCTCAAAAGACTCGGACTCGAGTCTAGTTTCCAATGAAAACTTCAGCGAAACACTTTGGCCTAGCAGTTGGGCCTTAGGCCGGGCAATATGTGCCAAAATGACCCTAAAACTGCTTCACTTATGACGTCACTCGGACAAAAAATCCGCACTCCCCAACCAAAAAAATTTTTTTCGAGTGTAATCTACTAGGATGGCCGATCCGTTTGAGCCATTAAACAGCTCTCTAGCGCATTCGGCGGAGGAGCTAGGGCGTTGGTAAGGCAACTGAAACTGCTGGTTTTAGGCCGAAATCAAAGTGCGAATATATCGTACCCCGGCTCTCAAGACCTGTGCACAACTTATTTCTGTTTAGAGCACGACATATTGTTGTGACTTTTTTTCTCTGTAATGAAGTTCGTACAATCAAACCATCGTGCAACCTGAAAAATGAATCCTTGGGAGATTTAATTCGCACAGCTATAACAAGGTATTGTCCAGATATTTGGAGATTGCAAAATCAAACAAAATCGCAATAGTGACAGTTGCTCTACATCATTTCATGTAAAACTTGAATTCTTTACCGTATTTGCGTAGACACTATAAACTGGTTTTGCGGCTCGCTGGTTTTCTTAGTTTTCTGCAAATGACGCTTGCATTGAACAAGTTTGCCCACCCCCGGTTTATATTATGTGCAACAAAACATGAGTGAAAAAGAAACATTGCAGCCAACAAAGCGCACTTTTTGCAAGTAGTACTCTCTCTAAAGTGCGCAACTGCGCAGTACCATCAGACCACTTGCGCAGTGAAATCTCATACCGAGCACTTGCAATATTCCAAAACATTGGAGAAACAATATTACAAGGGACACTATTTCAATTAAATATATATGTTGTTCGTATGTTGATAAAATTTTATACTTTTTCCAATAATTCACAAACTTTGTAATTCATTTAGCACTCAGCTAACTTAGTCTTCAAATATCCATGCTCACTAAAATAAACATTTGCTTGGTTTAAATTTTCTTAGAGGGAAAACACTGTATGCAACTGTTCCCGTGACATAGGGCGTGTTATTTGTGATGTAGAAAGGGTGAAGCGTTTTGCGTCCGTCCATTTGCGTTGCATCGTCAATAACCTGAAAAGGATAAGCAAAATATCGACTTTGCCCGCCCCCCTGGAAAAATTTCTGTGGACGTCCATGAATGTAATTGCTATTTTCGATTTTTCTACAAGATCTATTTAAGCTAAGTAAGTCATTTAAAGGCAGTCGAATCAACTGTCATGAACTGGGAATCTACGAAAGCAACAAATGTATTCATGTGAGGTATTATAACGAACGACGATCCAGAAACTGAAGACTACGGGCTCAGTGAGAATCAAACTCCAGACCTCTGCTATGGCAGACAAAATAACAAACTCACATAAAAAGTATTAATATTTACAACATAAAACCTTTTACTAGTAATTGCACTGCTCCCGAACATCAGTGATCAACTTTTCGAAACGCAGATGAATTGAACTAATTAATTTCCTTCAATGCAAACCTCTACGAGTCAGTGCATTTCGCGTTTTAGTTTTCAGTTCGACCGTGGACATCGGAAAGATTTTTTACGAGAGGAGCGAAATAGTAGATCTTACCAGGTGGTGACCCAAAGCATTTTTCCAAGAGTGACAAGCATGATGAAATCCATTTTACACATTTTTCAGCGGAGAGAGAAATACCTATAGTCAATATACCTTGCTGAACTTTGAGTTGAAGGAGATATTCCTTCACTTCAAGTAGAAATTACCCAACAGAAATTCCTTGATCTCAAACAGAAATTCCTTAACACTTGACTTCAAGCAGAAATTTCTTTAACAGTATAACCTCTTCGGTCTTTAGCATAAGCTTTGCGATATTCAAACAACTTTTCTTCTTCGTGAAGCGTCGCAATCGTGTCAGAGTCCTTTCAGGCGACGTGGTTGATCTAACTTGGAAAGGTCTAAAACGTTCTTGCAACTTTAACGAAGTTGAGTTCCCATGAATTTAATTTAACGTTTACATGATTGTTAGATGTCAAAATCAACCGAATTTGTCACCGAAATTTCCATTGAATTGTGCCAACCGAGTTGACAGTTTTTTATTGCTTTCATTAGTCACATAAATGTGACATTCGCATGGATTAACGTTAAACCATAATTAATTTCTCTCTACAAAACATCTGCTTATGTACGAATCACGCACATTAATCTTGCGTATCGCAAAATATTGCACTTTCTACCAAAATGATAATGCGTCTCTGCATTTGATTTCCTTTGCATCGGCAATGCCATCCTTAACATATTCAATAACATGGAAATATTTTTGCACAGTGCAAGCTTTAACCGTCTAACCGCTGGACCAGTGTTTCTCAAAGTGGGTGGAATCGCCCTCTTGGGGGCGATTTTTAATGGCAAGGGGGCAATAGGGTGGGCGAAGCAACGTAAAGGGGGCGAAAAGGCTCAACCAGTAATCGATCACTGAGTTAACTTCGGTAGCTTAATGTTGTGACTTGTTAGTTTCTTGCAAATTTTGATCTAATCTGATAATCATTTGAGGTTGTTGCTACAGCAATTTATCTGGTAAATTTTTACTCTAGGTCGTCTATATGCCCGGTTACGGTGTGGATTATTCAGGGCTGCGGAACCGTCGGGCTGCGGAAAGGTAACACAGCCCCGGCTCAGCCTTCAGAGGTGTTGGTTTCCATGGGTGTGGCTCTGGCTCCGAGCTCTCTTTTCGAGGCTCCGGCTTCTATTCGTTTTCACACATTAATGTTTTATTGTCTTGGTGTTCCTCAAGTTGAATAGAAAATTAATTAAATGAAGTGCACAAAACTAAATGAAAATACCAAACGTTTTGGAGTAATTTAATCTGATAGTTTTTGCAAGCAGCGCTGTTGCCATGAGGAAATCAGCGAAAAAGCAACAATCACAGTTCAGACGATTCAGAGAACAGTCACTATCAGAAACGTAACTCAAGATAACGATAATGTAAACAATTTCTGGAAAGGCAGTTGCTGGTTTTGCCGTCAATGCCTGAGGACCTTTTGTTATTTCTTACGACCAGAACCAAGAAAATGGCTGTTTGGAAAACTGCATTTGTGTCCGAGCATTTAAAAACAGACCAGTGCCAACTGACCAAGTGTTTTCCACTCGTTGCATGCTTTGCCTGTTGCAGCCTTGGCAATTCCAGCTATCAGCGCTGCCCGGGCAAACCATGCAAAGAGCGCAAAACACAAAGTCGACTCTCATTTATTCTTTCAAACACGCACACATTTGCATTAAGACAAATGCGAAGATGTGTTTAAAAGCCCTTTGTTCAAAGAAATAGTATGACAAGATAATCACATTTGACTTGAAAACTTCTGATTTCTTATCTTTTGCGCTCATAATAAGCAGTGATGAATCGCAAATAAAGCACAATTTGGCACGCAAAGCTTAGGGGAAAATAAGACTGTTGATTACCGTGCTGAAAACAGATTTTTTCCACAGATGAAAATTTTAAGAGCAGTCCACATTTATATTCATTGATTTTTATACCCTCCTGATTATGTACTGCAATACAAAGCAGTGCTATTTTGCTACCAAACTGCTATACAAAGCCATGCTAGTTTGCTACCACACTAGCATTCCTTACAGTATTTATAACTTTCATGTTACGCTACTGCTTGTAACGTCGATGTTTCCCAGTGAACTTCGCCAGAAATCTGGGAAACCTTGCTAGTATGCCTAATGTTTTTTTTTTATTATTTTATTATATGTTACGCTACTGCTTGTAACGTCGATGTTTCCCAGTGAACTTCGCCAGAAATCTGGGAAACCTTGCTAGTATGCCTAATGGTTTTTTTTATATATTTTATTATATATCTATTCAAATTAGCTCAGTTCTTTTCAGATCGCTATACTACTACAGACCCGGTTTGATAACTCTGACTACTGTAGAAAGTAAGGTGCTGTGGCAGTTACGTTTTTTTACTTCTACAACAGTGGTTCACAACCATTTCGCTGAAGGGAGCCAAATCCTGACCTACAATTTTGTTAGAGGGCCGAACTAAACGTTTTGTTTCATTGCACTAACCATGTCAGTTACACAAAACATTAGAGGTGTTACCAAAAGACACTGCCTGACGAAAGGAATCCTTTCTTAGCAAAGAATCAGACACCAAGCCCTTCCAGAGTATATATTTCGCCTACGAGCTAGGCGTCATCAGCTCTTATTCAAATAGAATATGTTACAGAAAGATTGCTAAAAGTCGCACAAAGGATGCTTGGGAGCTGCATGCGGCTCATAGAATACTGTTTGAGAACCATTGTTCAACAAGTAACACCACGCCTGCCAGCAACGATGTCACAGCCTTAGCGATGATTAAACTAAGGAAACATCAAAGGCTTGCAGATCCATTATTGCAGTCTGGTGTCGTAACTCGTAACCATCTCGTTTAGTGTGCAATAAAGAGCACAGAAAAGTCTCTCTGACAAAACCGTTGGTATCTAGGAAGGGACCCGGAGCCGGAGCTTCTTCTCAAATTGCCACAGCTCCAGCTCCGGTCCTAAAATTTACACTGAGCTTCAGCTCCTGATTTTTAGTTTGAACTCCGGCTCCGGGAAAAATGTCCAGCTTCGGCGCTCCGGCTCAATAGCCCTGGATTACGTGGTATTTTCACAAGAATTCTGAACGTGATATTAGCGTCGTGAAACAATTGCTTAGTTCAGCTTTTTAATGGCTGGGTTCAGCAATTTAATACTTTCTTTAAACAAAATTCTTTAAATTTACTACCTTGTGTTAGCTTTATCAGGCTTGAGGTGCGAAAACGACGTGTCGAGATTGAAAAGGGGGCGATGGAAAAAAAGTTTGAGAAACGCTGTGCTAGACAGTAGCGCAACAAAGTAAGGACGTTATATCTGCAGCATTTCGTAATACCATGCACTCCATTAGACTGTTAGGCTTTTTTAACACGTTGCTTGCTTCCACGCTTCATCAGCGCGTCAGCGTTCCACATAAAACTCGTGCAATAAAACGTTAACCTCGCTCAAATAGTTTGACGATGCATAACACCGAGTTTCTGCTGAATAACACGCAATCCATCAGTTTCCACTTTTATATTTTTCCGGATATTTACAATTATACAATCGTGCACTGATCCGTTATTAAAGTTAAATAAACACTGACATGTAGTCATCCACGGCCGCTTTGTGCGTCGTCACGTGACGCAAACGAGCGGACGTTGCTCAAAACGAAGAGAACAATTTCTTATGACACGATACGGTTGATTTGGAGAACACTGACAAATACTGAGCAGTTCCGCAAAGAAGCAATTTCAGTAAGTGGCCTACTTTTCGCACATATGAGATTTGCAAAAGAACGCTTTTGAAAGTCCACAAAAGCAACGGTGTTTTATCGCCTAAACTAGCTACTCTCCGAATGTGCGGATGGTCCTACGTCAAATTAGGGAAAATTGGAATCGTCGTAGCTAGGGTGCATTTCATGATGCATGCAAATATCCGGGGTATTTGGAATTCATGAAGCATTTAAGATACCATAAACACAGACAACGCAAACAGCGCCGTTCATCGAATGTATCACTCAATCGCAATCAGCGACGAAAACTCGCTGGATTCTTTTATGTGGCATCACTCGAAAAAGCACAATAAATTCGTAACGGCATTCTCCAACATGGCCTGTACCGGCGTGAGCAGTGATAGAAGCGACACCGTTCCCAGTCAACAATGCGGCTTCCAAAAAATATCGTTTTTACCTAGCGAAAGAATTGCATCTCATTTATCTCGGTTCTATGCAGTTGACTGCCATTCATCAAGTGAGGTATGGAAGCTATTGAAGTTGCGCTTTAACGCATCTTCAAAATACAACTGCCAAAGTGGTCTTTTGGCAAATGGCCATCTTCTTGTCTTTGTATGTGATACAACGAACAGAGGCGGTGCATTTACAAGGTTTAAGATAGTGATTCCCGTCACCTCACAGAATTTGGTGTAATACATTATATAGGAAAACTAGCTTCCGACGTTTAGATAGTCCTTGAAAAATGCTGTCAAAGGTTAGTTGGCATAAGGTACAACAAATGCACGAATGGGTGATCTAACAGGACAAATATCTTCCGTTTTTTCATATTATTATTACACTTGCTGGAATCATTCTCTTATGAACTGCGTGGTTTCAATTCCAAACGAGTCTTCCCGACGTTTCTTAGAAGGCTGTTTACACGTGACACATGCAACCAATGGAATCCACCACATGTCGCGCACTTTCTTTTGACGCACGCATGTAACCAGAAATATAAAGAATCCCTGGAGATGAAGAAATGTTACGGATGAAAGAAGAATTTGACGAATTCACATTCTTGATCGCCAGTTTAAACAACGTCTCGATCAAGCTCCTATGAGGATAAATATTTGTGCGCTATTGCTCAGCGAAATATTAGAGTTAGTAAATGAAAAATCAAGTGCGTTTTCTAGAGCGTTTAATTTCATGAAACATATTTAAGGCCTTCCTCAGAACCTTCCGTTGTGACTGGTATGAAATAAGCCACGTAGTGACATGGAAACATTCTCCTGAATCCCAGTAGTCAGTCGCCCTAACACGTGCCTGATCACATCAAAAATTGAAGTCAAATTATGAGCACCTTAATGTATTACTAGTTTCAAAATTTATGTTAACCCTCTAGAAAATCGTCGATTTATACTTTTCAAGAAAAAAATAGTAGAGTTCTTTATCTGACCAGATGTTCAGTTCAACACACGATGCGAGAAGCAGCGAGTTATTGGTTTTACGAGAATGCCATTTCGAAATTCCGTGTGTGGCATCGCTCAGTTAAGGTTAAGCTTTGATTAAATAAGTACTTCCACGAACCTGTGTTGAGTTGAAAACCGTAAAAAAACATGACATGATTGTTTTGTAAGTAACATTTCCAGCGAACATCATCAAAAATCCAAAGAGCCATGACAAACCCATAACAACACATACTGTTATGGCAATCATGAAGTCCTCTTTCTTCGTTCGTTTTTGCGCAGTCGAGCGAATCTGACCCAGGAAAAATAATATTATCTATGCTGCAGTTTGAACTCTTTTGGAGTTTAGCTCGGCACACAAACTCGTTTAATACTTACTGTCGTTTTTCTGCAAGTCATTTTGACCATTACCAGAATGAAGCACGCCAGGTTGAAGAGCGCCAGGACTCCCACAGGCAAAAGAAAACCGAAGTGAAGCGAGTATGAATGCAGCCAGCACATATTTCGCCCTCGGTATTTTGACTCAAAAAATGGATCATCTGTTACGGAAAATAAGAAAAGTTTGTTACAAATCTGCAGCCAGCTGAATACGGCAGAACGGCTATAAAACGGCATTTCATATTACATTTCTTGAAAACCCATCCCAGTCCAACAGCATAAGCTACCTTTGTTACCGAAGAAAGAACTACGTTTGAGAAAGACAAGATTTGGTGACTGGGGATATTATTTGAATAAAAGTTCAGGACTGATGATACATAATATTTATGTGAAATAGATTTCCTAAGACGTTTGCGGATTTATTCAGATGCGTCACCTTTACAGAGACTGAGTATTTGAATATATTCCATACAACGTTCAAATTCAACACCGCACCTGATATACGATTGTGTATGTCGAAACCGAAGAAACTAACACTGCTGTCAACCATCACAATGACGAATGGAAGAGTGTAGCAGATTATGATTGGTGTGCGTGTCGATCTTTCGCCAATTCCAACCACCTACATTCATGGAAAGAAACAAATGATGTGACTACATAGATAATTGTGTAAGAAAAATATTTTTTTACAATTGCATAAAAAATTTGATAATTGGATGCGGGAAACGTAGATAAGTGTATATGGGAAAAATGGGATCGGTTGGATAGGTATATTCTTGGTTAAGAATATGTGTTTCCAAATTTAGATTTCCCAGATGTTTTGGAGGTAAACGTGTTTCCAAAAAATATTTAGAGGAATCTGTCGCTATTATATCATTTTCACATAGCTAAATATTTAGTGTGAACAACACTTTTTCATTATTTTTCCATAGTTAAAGATTTACGCTGTTTTGGCTGTGAACTGCGACATTATCTTTCGGGACGGATAGCTCTGAGATGCGAGATTATCTCACTGAGTGCTGCTACTAAGTTGTCTTCCCAATTGGATGACTTTTCTGTGAGGGACACCATCAGTTAGTCATGGCTTACTCGTGGACTGGGGTGTTTTCGACATACAGTAAATAGCGACCTGTGGTTAATTGTAAGATGATATTCATCTGGTGTAGAATATGGTTTACTTTGTATCTTTTGTGTTTTTCATTCTGTGGCGTATTCAATTTCTTTAAATGTTCACATCCTTATTTGAGATGCTCCTTTATTTTCACACTTATGTCTCAGTGTGTAAATCTTGTATTCTGTATGAATCTGTGTGAATTCGTATGAATCTGTGTGAAATCTGTGAATTCAATAAATCCTACATAGAGTTTGGTAATATGCTTTAGCTGCGTAATTTAACAGCATATCTTTTCGATGTCATTGATTTCTTCAAACATCTTCATTTTTACTGTATTTGAGTTTCTCTTACGCTTTTGCAGTTATGTTTGAATTGTATGTATTATATTTTCCTACGGATTTTTCTTTGGACAACAGCACATCCTCATGTTGCATCGTGGGAGCAGTGACCCAGCGACAGCTACGGCCGTCACTGCCTGCGCATGCATCCTGATTGCATATACAGTACATATACTGTCTTCAGGATGCAACACTAACTGAACTGACAACACTACTTGGGAAACAACCTCGTCATAGTTTGCCGAAATCGTGTGAAGGTTAACGTTTTTCCGTGTTGCCACTGATGTTTTTCTTCTATAACTTTATGAGAAATTCGGTTTGACTAGAAAAAGATCAAAATATTTTCCTATTTCATTCTTTAAAGTCTGGTATCACCTTGTTTGTTTTGAGTTACTTGTATCCCAGGAGCGAAATGAAGTGGAAAGAATATTCGAAACTTACGTCTGTGAAAGCAATGTACATATTGTATGCGTTTCCACTCATCCAGAACCAAGTGACTAGAAGAAAGAAATGCATGAGAGCAGCTGAAAAATAGCATCTTCCGAAGCTGGCAATGTTTCCGGATCCAAACACAAAAATTATGTTAGCCACAAGAAGATTGAAACAGATATTAAGCAAAAACACGGTAGGTTGGCGTTTTCGGAGTTCCCTGAAAAATAAAAATGTTTTTTTAGCAAGTGCAACAAAGGATTGTTTCGTCCATTTATTAGAAACGGTGCAGACAACAATCTGACGTAATAGAATTTGCACAATGCATTCCATGCAAAAGATGAGAACGAATAAAAGCTCCATCACTAAAATTTCATTGAATAAAACACTACTCAAATAATGGCCATAGGCAGTGGCGCAGCAAGGGGGAGGGGCTAGGGGCCGCGGCCCCGAGCGGAACCTTTTGGGGGTAGGCAATTTGGTGATTAAAAATTAATTTTGAAGAAGTGTGAAGGTTCTAGCTTTGCGTTATTAGTTTTAAATAAATTTTTTAAAGTTTCAACTCTTCTTAATTCGTGTTTTCAGAAGCCCAAGACTGTTAGGCTAATTTAAAAAACATGATATGTGGCTCTATGGAGTGAGGATATTGATGAAATGTTTATTGAACGTCTGAGTCAAATCCAGTGTGCTCCAGTGGTTGTCATAAACCAGGCCTTTTATAACACATGTTGGGGGGAATTGACAAAGCCGTAGCAGCTAAACTCTGACCTCCAAAATATGCTTACAGGTCCCTCCTTAATAGCAATTTATTAAAAAAAGTTTTGGACGTTATGCTCCATTTTGAGTTCGAATGGCCTTTAAACAATATCTTAATTGCAGACACAAGTTTGGCACAACCCGGCCCGTAGCCAAGTTTTAAGGCTTGGGGAGCAAAAATGCATTTTTAGGGAGGAAAATATTTTTGTTTTTGCCATATGTTTAAAAAAAATTTTATGAGTGCAACAAAATTTGGAGAGACAAAAAATGATTTGGAGGCAACTGCCGCCGAATGACCCCCTTGTCTGCGGGCCTGGCCAGATTCGTGGCCGGAAAGTGGCTTCGTGTTTGTGCAGGGGGGCTAGACATTCTAAAAATTTATGTTGAATTCACAACATGAACCGTATTTGCAGATTGTTCAAATTAAATATAAACATTTTCCTACAAATGCCCAAAATAGGCCTGTAGTTTCCAACTTAAATTTTTGAACGATGTTAACAAAAGGAATTGGGTCTTAAATCATTGTCATTTCATTGACGGTGATTATTCAGAGACGTCGTAAGTGAAATGCAAATAAAATTGCAGGAAATCAGAATCAATCCTATCGTTCAGCTATCAAAACACTGTTACCGAAGGGGCAAACCTGAGGCCGGTCAAAGCATGCGCGCCGCGATGAACGTTTTCTTTCATTAGTGCAAACTGATAAACTGTACCATGAGCTTAAGTGAAATATGTCTATAAAGCGTACGCATTGCGCTTTGTACTGGCCGAAATACGCATGCATAAACTTTTCTGATGTCTGGACTTGTTAATCTCCTGGGGTATGGCACATGTTTAGATTAATAGCATTTTGTGTCTCCAATCGGCTATAAATGTTAACAAATGTAGACTAAGGCCTACGTGGACGCAACTGTTAACATCCATAATTAATCGACTAACCATAGGTGGCGGAACCCCTTTTAAAGAGTTGAGGGCACAAGTGTTAGTCAAACATCTACAGAAATTTTTGTGGTTTGAATTGGCAACTTTGACGACACAAGCATTTAAATATGATGTCATTACATGCACACCATATGAATGTCTAAATTACACTATTCGAGACAAAATTACACCACTATGAAAACTTATCGGTGAAACACCTGAGATTTAAATCGGCTGTTACAGGGATGAGCCAGGTGAACAGCGTCACTCGGGCCAATGATGTTTCTTTTATGATCGTTTCTCAGGCTCATCACACGATCTATTCTGACTGAATAAAACCGTTTGAGGCTTGCATCACTGAAATATATATTTGCTTTCATTCTGGCTGGAATTATTGTTGCTCTGTGACGTCACTTACGTGAAAATAAATAAGTTCGCATGATAACTTCTCAATTATTGAATAACGTACGTCACAGAGCAATGATAACGACCTTAAGTCCTCTGCGTACCAAGGCTGTGGAGCGGTACCCACATTTCAGACTCCTGCTCCAATATCCACAAGCTTCTGGCTCCTGCTCCGAAACAATTTGGTTCAAAAATCAGAAAAAAAACATTGTATTATTTGTATAACTCGCTTACCCCACAAACTATCTCTGTGGATACGGAACCCAAATTTCAGGCTCCGGCTCTACCACAAAAAATTTTTTGGCTGCAGCCATCCAAAATTGCTTCGGCTCCGGCTCCACAGACGTGCTGCGTACTGGGCTCATTCATATTAGCCCGAGTTGCTGGGCAATTTATCGTTCGTTCGAAATTATTCTCGAAATGGGGACTGTCCATTGGATTGGACTTAAATCCAGTGTTCTGTTCAAATCCATTGCTTCAAAAATCATTCAGTCCGATATGAATTATGTTTTTAAAAAATAGTTAATTGCATATGGCAGCACAGGCACTGATGGATGAGCCCGAGTAAAGTACGAGCGACCGAAGTCGAGAGAACCCTTACTACGAACGATATTGTCTTATTCAGGCCACTTGCAACATGAACGCGAAAGGCCAGATATGGAACGAAAATATATGAACAGTGACAAGGCCCAAAAAAGAGCCTGAGTTAACAACTTAGTGAAGTGGGACCGCGGGGGGTGGCACAAATATACAAACCAGGCAAGCTTGCGTGCTCCCACATAAGTCGTAATAGAAGACTCGGGCTCAGTCCGAAGAGCCCTTGTGCTGGGGTTGCCACTGGGCTGCTAAAAACACCGAAAGTACAACATATTAAAACAGGCAAATACGACACAGCACTAATACCTGTCTTGAACACATTCACAATCACAACTTTTCCACATCTTGTACGCAGAAGCAATATGATTGAATAATCATTCTACAATTGCATTAGATACTGGAATGCAAAGACAGGACAAAGCATATGCAGCAACTAGCAAGTTGCCTGTAAGGATGGCAATTTCGTTGCCAATGCAGCAATAAATAACGGCTGTTTAGTGTTGCCAAAGTAAAAAACAACAACACAAATTGAAATGGATCTGTCAAACATTTCATTTTGCTTATGTGATTCAGCAAAGTTTCACTATTTGCTTATGTGATTCAGCAAAGTTTCACTATTTTGAGTGATCGAACTTTGCAGTGTCCGTTTGATCGATGGCGTGCCAAGCCACAACGCTTTCGCATTTTACCTAGACTAGACCAAGCTAGTAATTAGCGCCC
>JGI24021J15306_10008857_pt1 | contig 12409 bp, 9 predicted proteins | sample Ectturendosymbi1_FD_15306 | JGI IMG/M metagenome (IMG submission 15306)
CGAAATCTTTACATCGAAATGAAAGAGACTTCTGCCGCCCGCGGGAAATTTATGGTGATAATTTGGCCCTTCGAGCTTTCTGAGTTGTGCAGGCCTGACGTAGAGTAAATGCAGTAATCTGGAAACTGAACCAAACATTATGAAAAAATTCAAACAAAATTATCAAATCCAATTCTGGTTAATCAGAAATTATAAAATCCAAATCCATCAAAAAACTACAAATCTGCAGGATATAAATCCAAATCCATGTTCATCTCTGGTATGCAGGCATGAATGCAAACAAAAAAAACAACTATCATAATATGTAACAAACCTGCTTTTCAGGTTCAATTTCAATGACATGTTGATTTTCCTCAGATACCATGAGGCAGGCAGTGAAGGACGAGCGAATCATATTTATAAACATTAAATTTGACAGAACATCCAATTTTTTTTGATCATCGCCTGTTGTGTTGGTAGAACCAGCCAAACCATATCTGAAATAAAATACTACAATAATAAGTGAATATTAAAACATAGGCTTTCACCACCCATAGGTGCTTAAATAAGTTTCCTTGTGTTGCCTCACATCTATTCAACTACACAACGAAAAGAACATTTTTCACTTGACAATAAAGATATATCAAACAAACTTTTCAAGTCAGTGGTTCTCGACCACTGTTCCAACAGCCGCATGCGGCTCCCAAGTACCCCTTGTGCAGCCCTCAACAATCTTTCAATAAAATCTCTAAAATTTTGTTGAAACCGACTTTTTCTGCTATAGAATAAAACGTGCCTATTGACATGTGTAAAAATGTTTTTATTGTGGCTCCCTAACAAAGTCTTTAGCGTGGATTTGGCTCCCTTCAGTGAAAAAGTTGAGAACCACTGGTTTAAATATATTTAAAGCAGTGATTCTCAACACGAGCAATTAGTTCATTGTGTCATATTAGTTGATCTTNGTTCTCATTTGATATTAAGGGAAGTCATTTTGAGAATGAGCTTTAATGGCTGATANGATCAATGCATGACATCTACAGAGTTCACNTTTTACATAATAAATTTTATATGACATAGGGTACATNACAACTTTGTAAATTACATAGGGCAGGGGTTCCTAACTGGAGGTAAATTCACACCCTNGGGGTAAATTTAATGATGCCGAAGTTTTCTACAGCTCTAGTNAGTAAACAAAAAACAGGGGGTAAATTTTATGTTAGGAAGCTGGCAAAGGGTAAACGAGAGAAAGAAGGTTGAGAACCCCTGACTTAGGGCATTCTTAAATAAAGTTGAGAAACACTACTTTAGAGACCTAGAAGCTTCAAATTGAAAAATTAATGAATTATTGTATAAGGTAAAGCTTTAGTATGTCTGGTATAACAATGTACTAGCATTCAAACCAAGTGCAGTTTTACTAGGCTTTCCCTAGTTGCAGCATGATAACCCCTTTCACTAACAATCTGCTTCTTAGCAATATACCTGGGATAGCAAGGCGAAATAAGAGTTTGAATCAAATTTCCTGATTTCCACATCTATGCCAAATTCTCTGGACAAACTCTGCTAGTTTGAACTTACACTGCACTTGATGAATTAACAACTATGGAGCCATTTCAGTTTAAAATTTCCATCACCATTCTTTCCACAGTGCTATACGGGTTTTTTGTTGATTTCTCCAATTTCCTCTCGAAATATGATCAAGAACTGCCTGTGGAAGGTTTAACTGCATGCTATGAAAGAGCAGAGGTTATTACTTCCCAAGACAACCCTGTTTATACAAGTATGTTTTTCAAATGCACTTATATTAAAGACGGGCTTTGCTATATGGTAAAACTTCCAAACTATAGGTTAAAAACTCAGTTTCAGTAAAACCATTCACTAAAAACATTTCCAAGCCTTGTTAAGAGAAAATTCGGACTGTACTGTACCTTGCATCTTAATTCCTTTGAACTGAATACTTATACTGCTGACAAGGTTAAATGGGAGACAAGTTTTTACAAAGATCAGTTCAGAATAATTAAAACAGCTTCTTTGAATTATAGGTATTTCAAAGTCACACTATTATTGCCAAACCTTAAGCTATACAACATGCGTGAAAGTTATTTTGCCACGAAACTTTGTGTTACCATCATTGAAAAACTGTGATTTTGAAACTCAAGCAAATTTAGATGGCAAACTTAAAGGAATTNCAGGAGTTTATGCAGCACTCTNACTTCTGCTTGAGGTCAANGTGCAAATGTTCAANATTTTCTGGTATCTTAAAAAATGTTCCAAAAANTTTGTTACCATTATGTAATACAGNGTCTCCAAACATTTTTGTGTGAGGGCTGCATAAGCTCTTCCACAACAGNTGCTGGGCTGAACATGAATTCCTAATCCAAAAATAAAGATGTCAAAACATGAATGTTGTTTNATGATAAAAGTACATTCATTNAAAAGAACAGTGAAATTATACCTTGATTTTACCATAGTGGGAAAATCAGGCTTCAGATGGGATGTACCTAATATTAACAAAGACCTCAGATTGCAGCAACATATCATCTAAGGTTAGGCCAGCCTGTAGCACAGAGCCATCTAGCACAGTGCTCTTCAACAGGGGTTCCGAAAAACATGTAACGGGGTTCCACGAGTTTTAAGGGTTCTGTGAAGGTTCCTTGTTTTTAGAGGAAATGATTTTTTGCTTCAGTACGTTGATGCGTCATTATGAAATTTTCTAGATCACCGTGCCGCATTCAGACTCCATGTAGGCCAGTTAGTTGTAAAGGAGGTTGAGTGCAGATAGCAGAACAAGAAATATGGATAGTTGTTGCATCACTTGTTGTTCATTGTTGTGCAATTAATAAAAACGTTATTGTTGCATCGCAGTTACTCGATGTTGCCGGTGTAAAGTTCACAGTGGACTGAGTAGAAAGAAAACTCAGTCTGATTCTGGTAGAGAGTAGACTGAGTCACAGACTAGAACTGCTGTTCAGCCTTCGTGGGAATAATATAAAAACGGTGCGAAACCCAACTTTTTACTATTTAGTCAAGCCAGGTAAAGCAAAATAGCATATTTTCTTATGTGAAGCAAAATAATAACAGCGAAGGTGTGGATGGTAATGAGCAATGTAGTTCAAATGTAAAAGAGGCACCTAATCCAAAGCGGACCAAATNTAATTCAATTGCCAAAGTTAGAAAATGGGATAACACACATATGAGACACGGGTTCTTTTTGCCAGATGACCAANTTCTGAATGTAGCTGTAGCAGCTACATTCCNAAAACGCAAGAACAACCAAGTCATTACATTTCTTGCTTTTTAGCTTCTGTACTAACTGTTTTATTTGCTGAAGTGTCTAATAATGAAATACCTGATTTTCTTAGAAGTAATTTGTGTTTTTTAAATTTTTGTTAATTGGGGTTCCATGACAAATGTGAAAGTATATCAGGCGTTCCACGATGACAAAATGGTTGAAGAGCACTGACCTAGCATTCATGTGGCCATCTTACATAATGTCATGGTTTCAGGATATGTTAAATTCTAACAAATAACATTTTCACTATTATTATAGTGTGTTTGTGGGCTGGAAGAAATGGTTTCACAGGCCAGGTTTGATCCATTGGCCATAACTCATAGACAACTGATGTAATTCATCAACTGATCAAATTTTAATAGCATGTCTAAAAGAAACTCGAAACTTCATGTTTCATGTGTTGATGTTTCCACATATACCCTGAGTATTCACTTCAACAGAAAAAGTTTTCACTTCAACAGAAAAAGTGTTTTGCGTAACTGGGACTCTGTTGCTCTTGAAGGGGGCCATGAGCAGACTTTAAATGTAAATTTGTTAAGACAAATATACGTTTTATATTGGTGGAGCAGGTGCCCATAGTGTTGAGTGCCTCTGGAATGGGCCCATGACCCATGAAAGGTTGAGAAACACTGTGTTAGGGTATGGTCAAACATTGTTCAACAAAACTATACAGCATGCATCTGTGAAAGAATTGAATAACACACTTGATGCACTACAGCTTTGGAATAGCACAAGATATTCAAAGAGGATGCCTGTTCATGTAAAGCCGAGGTATCTGGATTACTGCTAATGTCAAAAGACATAGCTGAGAAAGTAGGCTTTAGGAAGCATTTGCATAAAGTCCAGAAAGCCCATAAAACCAAGTCTGTATTCTTGAAAACTTGTAAAATTACTCNACATATGCTTCTAATATCCTAAATGTACCTTTCCTCAACCTATTTCTTTTAAATAAACTTGTTCTACTTTACACCAAGCCTGTTTAATTTTATACTGCTNAAGAATTTTACATCAAATGATGAATATTTTTGGGAACATCCTATACATTACAGAATTACAAATATTGCAGGGCAAATAAAAAAATTCAAAATATACAGACATAAGTATTATTTGCTTCTAACAGCTGAATACAGCCAAGCAGTTTGATGGTGCTGGCAACATTATACTGATGTATACAAAAAGACTTTGTCAATGATATAAGCAAACATTTGAGTAGCAACTCCTGTGCACATAAATAACTTACAAATTCATTAGCCCAGCTCTTCGNACATTAGTTGCAATACTCTTAATAGCAGTGCATATGGCATTGAGCAGTTGGGTTAGCTCACCAGTAGCACCTGACCCACACTGTCTTCCTCTTTCTGTGATGAATCTTGTTAAAGTGCACAAATCACCATCACTACCAAGAGCGTCAGAACTCATTTTGAACTAAAAGTCACAATCAGCAATTACATACGAACAATAACTGAAAAGCAACGTCGCAAGCTCTAGTCAAAATTTGTTTCATACTGCCAACTACCACAAATCTTAGTGGAATCAATGTTTCAAAAAATTTTAGATTTAATGCAATTATTTGGAACAAATCTGTATGCAAAAAATGTTCATCCTTAAATAAAATCAATACATGCTCATTCAATCAAACACCACTAGCAATCTCCAGTTGCTACGCTATTTCTTACAGTGGCAGTAAAAATTTGCTCAACGTATGCTAAATACTTAGATCTTTGAATGGTTAGCCATTCACTTTGGGCCAGAGAGTCTTTATAAAATCTTTCAAAACAAAAAATTGCATTAGTTTTGACACATTATGTTTGAACAGTAAAACTGCTGACTGCATGTGTTAAACAGATTTCCCGTAAACAGCAAAGATGCAGTGCAAACAATGTGAACAACATGCATGGCAAGTTGGTTTGAGGACAATTTTTCTCTAAGCCTATACACAGTAATGATAAATAATGATGTAAGTTCTTAATGTTCATGAACAAATTACACAGAGGCTAAGAAAAAAGAGGTCACCCCCTTAACTTCATGCAAATACACCATTACTGCTAAAAAAACACAATGGCCTAGTTTATTACAAGGAAATATATTTAATACAGCAGTTTTAGCACATATTTATAAAGCAAAATACTATTTTTCTTCATTTTTTTTATTTAATGACAATCTGATGTTGAGTTAACAAAATATTTAAGCTCACGTGATTTGTTCTTGAAATGATTAAAAAATATACTGGATTTTAGTGTGAAAAACGTGACATACAAAAATCAGAAACAAAGTATTACTGATTCAAAATTTGCATTACTTGACATTTTTATACCACTCTAGGCTTAAAAATCAATGTTTCCCACTACATTTCCTTAATTTCAATATTACCAGGGCTTTTTTAAGGCGTTTTAGGGACCCGATTCGGGTCCCTAGATGTTCAAATCAGGTCCCTAGAATCAGAGAAAATGATCATCGGGTCCCTAAAATCAGAGAAATTGGGTCCTTACAGATCCATACCGGGTTCCTAACATTAAAAAACCCTGATATTACTGAAACTTTATCAACCCTGTTTTTCTAAGGAATCAGCATAAACCAGTAAATTAGTCAATAGTAAGGAAGTAACATGATTCTGAATGCTTTACTAATAGTTTGATGATTTTTCACTAAACTATGATCTGTTTCTCAGTTAGAACATTGGATACTGGGTGGTTTTCTTGTGGCAATATCCATGGTTACTGCATAGCTTTGGGAGGAAATTCAAGTCCCAGAAGGTAGAAACTACTAGGCCTTTTCCAGCTTTAGGCTAAAATGGTAAACCTGGCAAATGTTTTGCTGCCTTTACACCATTAAATTGCCAACATATCAAATCATTTCCAAATCATTTTAGGCTACATACCACTGCCACAGGCCTGGGCCTTTCCGAGACACTTTTTTCGCAAAAGTTTCACTTCATTGGAAGCATTTTTTGAGACAATAAAAGCAGCTAACACAAAGCATTAAGCAATTAAACCTCATCAACATGCTTAAATGTACTTACGTAAATGGTTGCAATAGCATTTGGCAGCATACTGAACCACATCCATCACACAAAAACGCAGTCTCGGTCCCATCTAGGTGGACCAACTCGCTCAAAACAACCAACCTTTCAAACAGCCTCTAAACCAGAGAGTTGGGATTTTCACTCCAAGACCTAACATCATTTAAATTCAGTCTAGGACCACATTTTTAGACCTTTNCTAGGCAAAGAACATTACCATTGTCCCCAAANACGATTTTCATAGAAAAGGAAATTTACATCTGCCAATTACAGTGGACAGCATACCTCTGAACGTAGGTTTACATTGGCCAGTACTGAAAGCGCTAAAGTGCCTTAGCACCACATACTGCCAAAATTCTGCCAAGTGGTGCAATAGGATTTGGAAAATTACTAACCATAGCTTTGAGACTATTTTTTATTAAAACTTGCCTTTCTATGGGATTGGTCACATATAAATCATTATATGTGTGTAACTGACATAAATTTTCTCCATTATATATGATCTGAAAAACTGAAGAACACAATAAATAAAACATGCTTGAATGCTGCATGAAACCAAGACAGTTGCACAGCTTACAGCTCCCTATTTTTTATTTTGCCATGCCAGCCAGAGAATGCTACATTTTTTATTTTGCCATGCCAGCCTGAGAATGCTACATGCCAGAGAATGCCTACATTACAGTAATATATCCTAAATTCTAAGACACTATCAAGAGAACAAGCGTGTCTATTATCATTCATCATCAATTGCTCTTCAGGTCAAAACTCCTAATGTAAAACGTAATATCCCACCCAGCACACAGATTTGCACAAAGTTATTTTCCTTGCCTACCATGATGAAAAAAAATTGTGAGCAGCTGTTAAGAATTGGCTACATTGGCAATAGTAATTCCAGATACATCACCAGGGATACCACTCTGAAGCAACCTTGGCTTTGAAACAANTTACAAAACTTGAATCACAAGTTTTCAATAAATACAAAATGGCCGAATGTAGGTGCTTTTATTCATTAGATCGAATGTCAAATATGGAACTGTAAGTTTTGCTGCTTACACTTCAGTTTAATTCAATTACCTTTCAGAAAACTTCGACCAAGTTGCATTATGTAATCTGGGTATCCAATCCTTTGGGGAAATAAAAGCTGTGTAGCAACTTTTGCAATATATTGAATTTTTCTGTTTGATTTAAGCATAGAAGTCAAAACGCATTTCATCTAATATAATTAGATACAGTAACATCCATAACTCTTAGTGTTTCTTCACAAACAAAAAGATCTTAACATTTTGGCTGATAGTCTACGAATATATTGTACTTGGAAATTGGGGAAAAACCAGGGATATTTCTCAGATTTTAGCCTAGTTTCCAATAAAAACTTGAGTGAAATACTACCATCTATCGGTCTGGGCCTAGGGTCAGATGAAGTGGGCCAAAAAGACCTAAAACAACTCCACTTATGACGCCACTCACAAAAAAACTGAAACCCAAAACTAAAATTTTTTTTCATTGCAGATGTGAAGACTTGCCAAATCTTTTGAGGGTTTGAACAGCTCTCCAGCGCAGAGATATTCCCCCTCCAGAAGCCAAGATGTTAATACAGTCTATGCCTTTTTAGGGCTTAATATACTTTGCTTGAATCCAAACCCTATACATCTTCACTTTCTTTGCACGATTTACCTGTAATCGTCTATCAACTAAGTTTTGTTTCTCAATCAGTCCTGCTTTGGTAAATAATTGCCTTAGTTCTTCTTGAGTAAAGAAATATACCAAAGTGCCATCACCTCTAGAGTAAAAATTTTCAGAAAGACAGCGACCACTTTTGAAACGAAGCTGAGCCATGTCATAACGACCATAGTCACGAAACAGTAAAAGTCCACCAGGTTTTAGCAATTTTGCAATTTGACAAATAGCATCTTGCATTTTATCAAAATGCACAGCAGACAAAACAAATATCATCACAACTATGTCCAGAGATTCTTCAGGCATTGGGTATGGGTCAGTAGAAGTAATGTCATGCACAAAAACATGGCAGCGATCTTCGTTGAAATCAGAATGAGATTTCACAATGTCAACTGCAGAAGCAGAGTAATCACAACCATATACAAACAAGCCCTTAGAAGTGTTTACTTGTAAGACTGGAAAAATAGTATTTCCAGCTCCACATCCAATTTCTAAAATTTTTACTTTGCTGGAACTCCCAGGATAATCACACAAAGAACAACAATTTAATGTTTCAGAAATGTTTAAAGACACGTCACTTGCATTAGAAGCACCATCTTCTTTGGAGCAACATTCATTCAGCTTGGTTTCAACATATGCTGAAGAGACACAGCTTGAAGTACCACACAGCAATTCTGGAAACTCAGTAAATAGCCAATTTCTATCTTTGAAAAACTTATTGTCATGTTTATCATAGAAGTTGTTCCAGTAGGTTGAAGCATTGCATAGAAGTTCTTGCTGCTCTTCAGCTGAAATATAAACCTTGGCATGACTTTCCACTACTTTTTTTGCTTGTTCTTCCTGTTCAGGAGTCCATTCTACATTATCCCATGCATTGTGTTGAAAGACATTTTCTTCATTTGTTAAAAATCGGTTGCCAAATATTGGTCTTTTTGGATCATTTTCTGTATCCATAAAGCAGTTGCCTTTCTTTCACTTGAGCTCTAGAAACAATCAAGGCATTAGGCTACAACCTAACAAAAATAAAAAATGTGAATTCATGATGTCTGAACTACTTCATAAAATACACTGGCCAGTGGCCAAATGACCATGAACATAGTTGCAAAACATGTTCTTTGCACATTGTCTAGTGGTGCACAAGACATCTCATGTATCTGTGCCATCAGTTGCCTACCAGGGCATGAGATGTCTCGTGCTTACAACTTTTCCAGTTTTGTGACAATCGCAAGCTGAACTTCACACTTGTAACCAGGGTTGCAGAGTCAGAGATTTTTGGGTGGAGTCGGATTTTTTTGTCCAACTCCGACTCCAGATGTCCAATGGGATTATTTTTTACATCACACTGTTGAAATGGTACATTTTCTTTTGAAACTTTAGTTGAAACAGACTTCTTGCTGTGCACCACAATTCAAGGATTTTAACAGCCAAATTTTACTCCCTTTATGTTACGGGGTTGGAGTCAGAAATTTTGGAGTCAGAAATTTTTCAAGAGTGGGAAATTTTAGAAAGGTCGGAGTAAAGAGTCAGATATTTTACATCCAACTCCACAACCATGCTTGTAACTAAACAACTGCACGGCAAATTTTTGAAATTTTCACAACAGACCAAATTTTTGGATATTTTGTGCCAAAAGAAGCCAGTAGGAAATGTTTGGTGTGTTGACTAAACTGCCAATGGCACTGAATCTATTAACATGTTCAGTGCTGGTGTATGATATACGTATGTCAAAATATCACATTGAGCTGTATTTTCATGCCACTTTACAACTCCATAACTCGCCAGGCGATTGTGCTAAAGAGCTATTCAAACCCTCAAAAGACTCAGCAAGTCCTCTAGTTTGCAATGAAAAAAATGTAAGTTTTGGGTTTTGTTTTTTTGTGGGTGACATCATAAGTGGGATAGGTTTTTGGCCATTTTGGCTCAGGTTACCTGGCAATTGGGCCCCAACAGCTAAGAGGAAAATTTTTGAATCAAGTTTTCATTGCAAACTAGGCTATAATCTAAGACTTTTAAGCTTTTAATTGGCATTCTAATGTTTCTGGTTCAAAAGTTATGGTCAAAAAACAACAAAAATTACTAATTGATTAATTAATTAGGGGATTAGTCAATTACTTTGCTGTTTTTACGATTTTATTATAATAAATATATGCTGGTAAATGTCTTTTTTCTGGTCGTCCTTATTTTTTAGTCCAAATCGATGGTAGCCCGTACTATATAACTAAGTCTAAGCTGCATCTTGCAAATTGATTTCTCCATGTACTGTGGTATTCTGAATCTTGAAGCAAGCAACTATCATTTGTCACTATCAATAAGTTCAAAAAGAAATTTTGAAATTTGTATCTTTACGAACATTAAGGCAGTATTTTTCAACCTTTTTGCTGTACGCGGAACCTACTGCAAATGTTCACATTGCCCATGGAACCCCATGCAATGATCCAAGTGTTTTATTGCTATAATTACATGGAACTGTGTTAGTAAATTTCGTCCCAGGCAAATTCGGTCTGTTTCTGCGGAACCCTTGGTAGCCACTCACGAAACCCTGGGGTTTCGCAGACCCCCAGATGAAAATCACTACATTAAGGTCATTGAAGTTTGCAGTAAAATACTGGTACTAATGAAATTTTTGACGATTTTAAACACCTTTTGACCTCCACTGAATCCCTGATACTGGCTCACGGAACCCCTGCGGTTAGATCGAACCCAGTTCAAAAACCACTGTTCTCGTATAAATCCTATAGGCCTACATCATCTTGGTGAATTACTAGACAGTATATCAGACAAAAGTATTGTTTCTTAGTTGGACAAATTGAAGTTGCATTTTCAAATTGCGAAAGATAAAGAAAACAAGAAGCTTTTTCACTTTATTCATTAAAGTGCATGCTTGACATAGTATGCACCAGTGCAGGGCCGCAACCAGCAACAAATTTCAGGGGGGGGGCAGAAGCCACTTTTGGCAACGATTATGATGTATCGATGTGTAGTCAACCATGGTGCGACCTTTTTGCAATAATCAGCTTACCATCAGTGGTGGGTTGTGATGCGACCTTTTTGCTATGATCAGCTTACCAACAGGGTAGATTGTGATGTGACCTTTTTGCTATGATCAGCTTACCAACAGTGGTGAACCTTTTTCAAAGTGGGGGCAGAAGTGCATGTCGAAAAAACTGTGGAACATTTCATTAAGCTATTTGCTTCAACAATGGACCCAATATTGATTGCGCTGCTTAAACATATTTAATTAGAAATGTAGAAGTGGGGGGCCTAGTCCCCTGCGGCCCCTCAGTTCCACCACTCCTGATTACCAATTATAAGAAAGGAAATGATGATAAATTTAGAAAAGAGTAAGCTCCTTCAAGATTATTACCAATCCCACATACTATTACACTAAAAGCTTTTTGTTAATATTTTAGTAGTTCTTTTGAAGTTTTCAGATGTAAAACCAATAAATCACTCAATCTCAGACATCAGTTAATGAAAAACAAAACAAATAAGGTGTCACNTTATGCAAATAGCACAGAGAACAACATTCAGACAGACCAAAAAATTGTACATGGTTGAAGGTAGCTGCTGGATGTGCNTGCTAGAAAANCAGCCAANCGCTACATTGAAAATTTTACAGCTAACAGTGAGAAAATCCTGCTAGATTTAGCAGCAAATCAGGTAAAATAGCAACACTGTGAAGCAGTAACCTCGATTGGTAGCCTATGGCAGTGCTTAACATTTTTTTCGGTTTCATTCACCTCTGCCATCGATTGCTGCAGCCCCATTCGTGCTATTGTGAATGTATGGCTGATGGAGCAATACTCATAGTACATTGAGTGTTCATGGTTAAACCACAGTATTTGCTCTACTCTATCTGCAACATGCTTTTCTCTATGCAGCAAATTGGCTACGATTTTCAAATATGGTTTGATTACAGACTCAGCTTTGCAAAATGCTTTTCTTTCGTTTCATCAGCACATGTGCTATTTGAAAAGAGGAAAGGAGAAGAGGCTTTTTACTAGCAGATTCATTTGCGACTGTACAAAGGAAGGAATTTTACTGTTTGACACAAACGTTCGTGCTGCTGCTTCAAAAATTGCGAGGACTTGTTCCGATGTTGTGCTTTTGTAAATTACACCATAGTTTTGAATGAGCAAAAAACTGGTAGCTATATTTAAAATAGCAAAACTTGCATCCATGGAGCAGACAGCTTATGGCTTAATTTTTCACTTCTGGGATGACAAATCCATGCTGCATAATCATCATCCCACTTCCGTTTTTTAATTTTAGAATCTTACTTAGTCTCAACGCTACAGTTCCTTTTTAAAACCTGGTTCTCAAAACTGCAGAACTGATGAAGCTGGCATGTCCTGATCAATTTCATCTACAGATTGACATTTACTTTCATCAAAACATAATGTTTTTGCAGGTATTTCGTGGACAATCTGCAGTTACTTCAGATA
>JGI24021J15306_10008859_pt1 | contig 12408 bp, 10 predicted proteins | sample Ectturendosymbi1_FD_15306 | JGI IMG/M metagenome (IMG submission 15306)
AGTAGCAGTACCGTGCTGACAGATACTAACTTATGCGATCATTTTGACTAGTAATGTGCCCTTGTAAATCGTAAGCTGCTGGTTTTGATAGTCGTGCTTGTCAGCAAGTTCATAGATGAGATAGTGCCCAGGCTCTGTTAGAGTCCAGGTTCTGTTGGAAGCGGAAGCGGTGGAAGTGGAAGCGATAGGTGTGGAAGCGGAAGTGGTTGACGAAATAGCCGCTTCCACATGCCTGGTTTTGGGAAATTACCCCCAAATCACAAGCTAGTAGGTGTTCGCAGATCTATACAGAGAAAAAACATGAAAACGACATCAGTTTACGACGTGTAACCCAATACATGACATCACAAACAAGGATCGTTTTGCAACGCAACGTGTTCTCTAGCCTCGCAACGTTACCAGCTACCAAATGCTTGATTTGAACGACGCGGAACAATCGATCGAACCGCACTTAACGTCACCACTGCTTTATCGTCAACTGCGCCTGTGTGTTTGAATCGCGCATCGCAAGCACAACAATGCAGCATTATGAAATGGAATCACGCCAAAACATTAAGCCACTTATGGCATCTTTGAGAAACAAAAATGACCCTATCAATAAGTTCAGCTCTACAAACAACGTCAATCTCGTCATTTTGACCGAAGTCTAGAGTAAAACTGAGTAGCTTTTGCATCCTGGTTTAAGTGTCCTACTTAATTCTTAACATTCCTGTTTGGGCAAACGTGTCGGCGACATCTCTGGCCAACGCATCAAAATCACTGACGAAGTAAGCGTACTTAAGAAGCATCTGGACAAAGTGATGCGAAACATTCAATCAAAGACCACCCGGTGGTCTAATTTTAAAAATCTGGACGTCGCTATGCAAGATTTCTGAACAAATACATCAAAATCGCCGACGAGGTGAACTTAACTGGATAAACAAAACATTTAATGGGATTAGCTGTAACCAGACGCGAAAATCCCAATTCCAACCTGGGGACATCCTTGACGAATTCTCCGTGACAGGACTTGTTGCTGTTGCCAAGCAACATGACAAAGCTTTCCGCTGATGACCGACATTTTTTCATGGACCTTACGGGACCATCCAATGAATTTTCGTTGCAGTTGCATCACTTCATTCGACCGACTATAACCTGGCTTTGGGAGTAATCATCTCGGTCGCATGCTAGTTGCTGCAAAATTGCGCTTCGTAACTTGCAGCTGGCGCTTGAGAATGACTAGTGCTTACAATGAGAACATTACTGGATTTGCTGTTGAAATATAACCTTATGGTTTGGGTTTGGCACACAACTTCACAACTTTGTCTTCGCCACTTTGCTGTCGACCACTTGTCTGCGTCCACTTCACACAGAATAATGCTGTTAAAACTGAGTAAGTGCTGAACCAAGAGTTGTTGTCCAGTACAACAAAAGGAAAGAGAAAAGTTTCAACGCTTTGGAAAATTTCTTCACGCAGAGTGAACCGGACTGGCGAGAGCCGGTCGGATGCACGACAGATGGGGCTCCGTCCATGCTTGGTCGAAAGTCTGGGTTTGAAGCCCATGTGACAGTTTTGTCCACCACATTTCACCGACGTTCATTGCCCCAAACACAAACAGATTCACCTTTTGCGCTGAAGTGCTTCTTCCGAAGTTGTGAGCGTGCTTTGAATCGAGATAACAAAATCGTATATTTCGTCGTAACACCGACTCTCAACGCTCGATTGTTTAAGTTGCTTTGTGAAGTTCCCGGCTCTGGTTCAGTTGCCTCCTCTATCACAGAGGTGCGCTGGCTTTCCCGGAGGGGGAGGGAGGCGCGAATGAGCGTTTCTTTTAATTCAGGGATGAACGACTCGTATTTTTATGCGAGAGACATCACACTTTTCAAAAGATCTGGAGGAACAAGGAATTTATCGCAAGAATGGCTCACCTGTCAGACCCGACCATTTTAACCAGTCATTCCATGGACCTAATTGCACTGCCGTAGAGTTTATTAGAAAACTTTGAAAATTTGTCCGGAAGTTGAACCTCCGGATGAAGAAAGCGGAGAACAAGCGCCGCGAATGTTTAGATTCCTGGCAACCCTTATCCTTGAGACTGAGCCCGAGGATGGATATTCCCATGAAATCATTCATCACCTGTCACTGTTCACTGAGCCGATGCATGACTTCCTGCATATGACATGTTGACGCAGTCTACAACACCAAGCGACCTTCCTATCGTAACTGGGTGAGCAAGAGGAGCTCATAGATATCCAGGCTGCCAGAGAGCAAAGACGAAAAGCAAAGGTTGTTCTACAATAAACCTGTCGTATTTAGTTTGTTCTTTATGTGTGAACTGCAAAACTCGATCGGCAAGTTGCTATTGCCCGTCTTTTGTTACGTTGAAGCCTCGTGACCCGTGACCACTGTCTGCACTGTGTACTGTTCATGTTTGCTGGATTCACTTGCGGCTCTAGGTGATGACGTAGCGTAATACGTCAGATCATCATCTCGGTTGCTTGGTACGTTGTTCCGCCTCATTTCTTTTGCGGTACGTTCACGCTTGTGGCGACGTTTTGTTGCGGGTCTCGCGCGATAAAACCGTTGTAACACTTGGCATGGTCTCCTCGTACTCGACGCTAGCTTCGCACGCTATTCCCCGGCTAATGAGTGATCTTTCCTTTCACGTGAGAGTGCGAGCAGGGACGCTTGGGTATGATGAGCGTCAATGCGAAGAGACCAAGTTGATGAACAAATGCAGTCATCAAATTAGCGGTGCGTTCTTTCTCGTTGTGTGTTTCATTTTGTGTTCTTTTTGTAAATGAAACTCTACTCGATCGATCGAGTCTTCCCGCAAGAAGGCGGTACGCAGTGACAGTACGAGAGCTCCAAGCGGCACGCGATCAGATGAAGGTTGGGGGTCGCTGCTGGAGAAGTTACAGCTAGGAGCGATTGCGAGACCAATCCGCCCACAACAACGCCGACGCTGGCTTCGGAGGCAGCAACACCTTAACGCACAGAGGGAGCACGTACTCCCCCTACAGCTTCTCCAACATCTATTCCAGGAGGTGGGATCTTGCGGCCCGCGTTGACATTTAAATACGGTCCGCATCAGAAAATGCATAACCTACATTACAACACAACATCGCATTAAAACAAAACTCATGTTAAGCAGATACTTGAAACATCTCTCGCCCCTCATATTTTTCTTTCCTTGTGGATGATAAAGTTGAAATTTTAGCATAACAACAAAACGAAATCTTGTGCCCCGCCAGCGGTATTGCACATTTCATGCGGCCCGTGATAGTAAATAGGTTCCCTACCCCTGCTCGATTCCAAGCTATCCCAATTAATTTAAATGCTCGTCATCAACCAACGATTTTTCACCCACAGGAAGCATCACTCACGAACCTGTGGTTCAAGATGCGATGTATCACCATCCACTCGGGCTGGATGCCGTAACGATAAAACCTTTCGATCATTTTCTTGTTGGTCCATTCGTCGTCCTCATCCAGCGGCGTCGGATCTTCCATGTCATTTCGACGACTGTACATTCTCCACTGCGGAAGTGAACGACCGCGTGAAGAAAACAAGGAAATCGGCTGATGGCAAGAAGTATGCCCTTTTTTATAATTATTTATTGCAAATTATCAAACCTCTTCCCTGCGATTCACAGGAAAACTGTTTATTGCGGTGCTAAGACTATTATCGCATATCTTTGCGTTCTTTCTGCGCCTAGATATATCTTAACTCGGCAACGGATGTCAATTCACACGTAGTCACATTTTAACCAATCGGACCGAACAGAAAGAACGCCCTATTACGAGATAATGGTCATTTTTGTCATTTTCGGCGCACGAGCGAAGCCTGGAAAAAAGCAAAAATTGCTTTTCCAATACAGCTTGCCGTCATTTTTCTCTTCCATATTTTTGTCGCACCAGCACACACCGCTGGCATCTTCACTGCTGTCAGTGCATTGTCCTGAAGTAAGCACTGTGAACCATTTGAAACTTCGTTCTTTCTGCTCGCTTCACTTATCGCACCCACCCTCCCTCTTGGGTCGCGCGAGCTCCATTGTATGGATCACGGGGACTTATGTGCAGCACAAAACGTACACGCGTGTAATTGCTGACATGCCGTGAAATAACCTCCCAAGTTCGTTCGCTTATTCGAAGGCGCGCGATGTTTACGCCGCTCTCGCTATAGCGAGAAAAGCGTTTAACCGAACTCTTTTTCAAAAAAAAAATCTGAAACAAAACCTCAAGTGCGCTCCAGCAAACCAACTTCACTTCCATACCTGGTGAGTGGCNAAGATTTCCATCTGGAGCTCGGTGACCCATTCCACGTCCCAGTACGAAAATTCGTTGTACTTGATCAGAAACTCGCGCTGCTTGTAACCCCACAGCTTCTTGGTGCCCCCTTCGTGGCCCGGCCGCTCGTCGGGGACCTCAGTGTACGGCGCGTCCCTCCATCGCCAGGCCAGGATGCGTTGGATTTTGCCTTTCAGTGGTTCGCACTGTGAGCAATGGAAAGCAAGTTGGTCGAAAGCGAAACGCGAAAGCGAGCGCGGATAACATTGGATGCTTCTTCTGCATGTCGCACAATTATTATGCTGCTTTCAATACGACACTGAAATACTTGAACAAAGATTCAGTCCGACACTCTCCTGAGTTATATGATTATTGCGCTAAAGCAACATTTCGGTTTTAGCTTCGTCGACAAAGACTGTAACGAGGCTAAGATCTGGTTAAAATCCTGGATCGAAACGCATCGGCAGTGGCTTCACGCACTCCGTTACAAGCCGACGTTGCCCAGTTGGATGAACGTAGACGACAAAACACCATTTGATTGTAGCGCCAGGCCCGTAACACGTAAAATCGCAACTGGCTCGGGACGAAAGGCAAAAAACGCGGACTGGTGACTCACCGTGCAACGCGGACTGGTGACTCACCGTGCAACGCGGACAGGACCATTCCCCCTCGGGCACGACGGTTGCGGGGGGGTTGAGACAATTGAGATGGTACGAGTGGGGGCAGGTGTCGCAAATAAGCAGATCGCCGCCGTCTTTGCAGACGGTGCAGAACTCCATGTGGTCGTCGGCGTTCTCGTCGTCGTCTTCGTTGTCGTCATCGCCGTCTTCGTCGACGTCGAAATCGTCGTCCTGGTCTTCCTTGGGCTCTTTCGGCTTGACGCCGTTCTTGACCTGAAGAAGCGGTCTAGCGTTCTTGAGCAGGCGCGAGAAGACGTCCACAGCAAAAGATAAAAAACAAAGCAGAATAGTACTGGGATTCGTTCCGCTTTTAGTTCCACCGTGACGAGCCACAAATTACATAATTTCTTTCATATTTTTCACTGACAACAAATTAAAAGTTGAGCTTGTTTCAGATCAGTGGTTTTCAACCTTGGGGTTGTTTGCCTCTTTTCTAGAGTCACGAAAGCTTCTGATAAAAATATTCATAGTTTCTTCTACATTTTATATTTCGTATGCGGAACCAAATTTTTGTTGTAGTCAAAATAACAGGATCACCTGGCAAAAATGATAGCCCGCTTTTTAATGATAAAATTTAAAAAAAATATTGAAAAAGCACATTGAGTGTTGAAACATAAAGGCGGCAAAAACTAACGTGAACTTACGCAAACCGGGCATGGCCAGCTTCCCTCTGGCGGTGAATCGAGAGGAGGTTCCAAGCACACGAGATGGTAGGCGCGAGGACAGCCATCGCAGAGTATGATCTCGCCACCTTGCTTGCACACTTCGCAATAGTCCTGATGATCCGTTTCGTACCCGTCTTCATCGACGTCTAGAAACGCAAGCACTCATCGATTTTATGTTTTGTGAAGCTTTCACACCCGCAGCGAGTTCACAGTATGTTCTCTGCCATTCAACGCCGTCGAACTTGCGTGCGCCCCCAACAACGCAAGGTTGGAATCGGGTGGGCAACGCTCAGCCCGAACCCGACGCAGCAAACTGAACTCGACCCATACCCCCGACGCAGCATGTAAGAACTCGACCCGTAATTCAGGTGAAAAAGCGCTTGTCGGGTAATAAAGGTCTTCAAAACTACAGAACACAACAACGTGCCATACTACCAACCATCAGTTGGCTGGCAATGCACCCTGGCAAAAACAAGCACGAAACTATATTTTTGACGTGATTTTGCAAGACTCAAAAGCACGACCTTGCAGACCTGCCTCACATTAAAACATTCCTGAACCTGGCAAAGCACAGTAAGGAGGTTCACAAGGAACTGGCAACCTGCTACGACACAGCAAGAAATCGACTCACTAGCTTTTTTGGCAGCCGGTTTTTTCTTTTTCACCGCTGCCTTGCCTCGACTTTTGCCGTTTTTCGGGTTGCTCCTGCGCGACGAGGGGCGGCTCGATGAGCTGTCGCTGGCCGCCTGGGCGGCGGCGGCGGCGAGCGTCTGTTCGAATTCCAGATCTGACTCGTTGTCCGAAATCGACGCCTCCTCTTCGCTCTGATGATGTACAACGAGCGTGAAAAAGAGTCTTCTAGGTCAAGGATCTCCAAACTACAGCCAGCGAAGCTCTTTCATCCTGTCGTTCGGCCCTCGACACGCTCTGTATTAGCTTATGTGGCCCTCGGACACAACAGTTTGGAGACCCCTGTTTTAGGTCTTTCTCACGTGGAACAGACGCATGGATTATATGATGACAGTCCGAATCTACGGTGCCAATACCCTTGTTCCAACACAACATTTTCTTTAAAAAAAACAAGCAATACGTGACATCAACAGAAGCAAAAGCAAGTTTTGATACCGAAGCTCCTTTTTTTTTCTTTGAGGGCAATCGAATCCGGATGGGCGGTATTTTTTTCTCTTTCTTGGGCACAATCTTCGGAGTGCTGCTTCGACCTGGTGAGTCACATCAAGTTGCGAATTAAACTTGGAAGAAAATATAACACAAGCGAATCTCAGGTATCGTTTGTTCTGTGTCGCTTTCAAGAAATGATACGTGAAGTGCAAACACCAAACAGCTTACTTCTGTTTCTTCTCTCTCGTTCATTAGAACTTGGCAGGAGATCGACAGACACGGTAGGACCCCGGGGAACTTGGGGTCTCAACGAAGGGCCACTTTCGGCGGGGGCCACTCCGTCGGCAGAGTCGTTTTTGACGAAATCGGGCGAAGTTGAGAATTCTCGCCATAGGACGCCGATCATCGCGAAGGTCTTGGACAACGACAAGCGAGGATAGTTGTTCAGTATCTTCGTTTTGATGTGCTTGCTGAAAAGTTTGTAGTTCGACAACGTCTGCAACACAATTTACGTTTGATGACATGAGCACACAACTCGGTACGTGAGCGCTTATGCCGTCACAGACGACGTACTGCGGTGCAACAAGCAGAATGGACGCAATAATCACCTGATAATCTTCTGCGCTGTACTCATAGTCAAACGGAGCCAAATTCCATTCCTGGATGATCTCCGCCGCAGATTTCTGCACAAACGTGCAATGCACTGATTCGTTAACACTTTTAAAAACATAGCCACAAAATCTCGGAAGCCAAAGGTTGCATCGAGGGAGAATTACAGCGGATTTAATTAAAGCGCTCGAAAATATCAAACAGCCATTTTTCGTCGTCGGTCTTAATCACGTCGTAGAGTTGCGTGTGATAAAAAAAGCATGCGAACTGCCTACACTAGATGCGGCGTCCGTTTATCAACATATTTAGGAGCCCTATAAAACAGCTTCGTCGAGCCGCAAGCGATTGCATGTGCACTATTTCTGTCATCAACGCACCTAGCTATCGTTAATCGTTGATGTGGAGTTAGCCCTGTCTAAGGTTTCAACAGTTGAGATAAACACCCTTTTCCGAACCTCTCAGGTCAGAACAGATGCTGGTAAGCCCACGCTAAAAGTTTCTACCTCGACCAATAGTAGCGGGCATGGCAAATGCCAAAATCTTCAGAAATCATTCAAAGCCTTCGCTCACACTGAACCCTATAATCACTGAGGATAACATGCTCACCTCAACCGTCGCATAACAAATCTTGTGTACGTGCATATTTAGCTAGTAATTGCCTGTAGAAGGATTGACTACAAATACAAAGGGCATACGTACACAACAGCTTTAACCTTTTCGAAAGGCAGTTTAGCGGGCTTGAGTGGCGTCGTTTGCGTAGCAAGCAAAGTAACACAACTTTTATTGTGGCCTACTACCAACTGCACCTTTCTCAAAATACAAACAGGAAAAGAGCAATTTAACCACGGTGTTTTCAGCGCGGTAGCGTGGATGCACAAGGTACCAACAAGTCTGCTCTTCTTATCCGCCTTTACCTTTTCACTTACCGTATTTCTGTAAAATGATATGATTTTCAAGACGTGGAGAAAAAGTTTCGTGTCACTTTTACATCCGCATTTTAAGAATATTGTAGAAACGTATTTTTTCTTGCTTTTTTCATCCAACAGACGCCAGTGCGGTTCTCTAGATTTTTTTGCCTCATTCACGAATTCCCAACTACCCGCAAGCTGGCAATATTTGGTTCCATGGTATGGCATGATCATTTTACCCAGTGTGGCTGACGTACCACACAACAAACTGCCATTGTACCATACAACAACATAAATAAAGCCCAGCAATCGTTTTCGCTAAAAAATACAAAAAAAACAAGCTACAATAACAAACATGCACCCTGAAAAAAAACGACGCTTATTTTCCAGTTTTTGCAACATTAACCCACCCTGTTTCCTGTTCTACCGGCTTGCAAAGTGGTTTCCTCGGCGGCGACTGGAGAAGACCGCTTCTTTTTGTCCTTTTTGCGTTTTTTCTTCGGTTTCTCATCTCCACTCCCGTCTTCCTGTTCANCATGAGCTAAGGTCGACTCGACTTCAGCGTCGCTGTTGCCTTCAGCTGCTGGTCGCGCATCAAGGTCGCTGTCCTGAATCAGCATTTCATCAAATAATTTCATTGCTTGCCGCACATTATGCCTAGCGTTGGCAAGAGCTTTAACGCGTGGCAGACCGCATTTTGTTGGTGACTGTCGCGGTGGACCGCAGCTGCTAACAAGAGCGCTGGCAACGTTTCTAAAGCCGTATTTCGGCGTTTTGGTGTGAGGCCTATTAAACGTTTCGGTCTCTCAAACCACCCTTAAAAAACACTGATAAAGCCTACACTTTTATGCTAATGCTTGCATTACTTAGCGGCTGTAATATCCTTGCATTACAACCACACAGCGAAGAGGAGATTATTTTCCCACATTGAACACAATCGATGCTACTGCAGAATAGAATGGTAATATATCCACAGTACTTTTCCAGACTGCTGTCAGCGGCCGTCTGGAAACGATCAGGAGAGTTTTCCCAAGAGCCACACCAGCAGGTAGATTCCCGCAAATCCGTTATCAGGGGTAGAGTGAATGAACAGAGTCACGAGAGGCTGCTTTTTGCTTTCCTCTATCATAATGTGCAACTTGGCGTGAAAGTATCACATGTGTCTAAAGTTCACTGGTCATCGCTTCTCAGCAGTGGCGTAACCAGTTCGTGATTTTTTGCTATACCTCAGCTAACTTTCTTTCGACTGTAAGTGCGGCCACGTGGCTCCGTGACACCATGAGGAGGTCCTGCTCAGCGCAACCTACTTCCACTGTGGTTCCTCAGCTGCAGCGCGTAACTGACCGCTAGCGCTCTATTTCAGCCAATCAATTTCTAATAACCCTTTTGCGTTACCTTGGACTGGAACAGCTACACGCATCTCCGCACGAGGGCAGTTAAACAAGGTTGTGGGTCAATCAATGGTTGCAACCTAAAAACATATCAGTGAGAACAGCCTTATATAACGACTCAACGTTGCTCTTACTAACGCCACCTGCTGTGGTAGGTCACACAACCNAACGGTATATGTTGCATTGACAATCGGATCAACATGCAAGTTTTTATAACATGTCTACAAAATTGTAGATTTTGCTTGCCTAATGAACTCAAGGTCAAATTGAGATTGAGTAGATGTCACCTAAGTCATTGCCTGGCTAACAGTACATTGACCTGTTTTGGGCTCAGTGGTGTAGGAGCTGGGGGTGCAAGTGCACCCCTAAAGTTTTGATTTGTCAAAAATCCGAGCAAAATTCCTGAAAATTTGGGTACAGATGCTTTGATACCTCTGTTCTATTTGTGTGACCAGTGAGACTGACTGATCAAAAATGTGGTAGTGTCTATTTTGCCACCAGCAGCAAAAGCTCTGCTGAGACTATTTTGACATTCGAACTGTATCCAGCTTTGTCCACATATAAAGCTAAGTTCGTGACACTAGCAGCATGGTGAACTTCACTGAGTGGTTAGTGTCTATGTCTGCTGTGCGAATTGTTGTTGGCTCGGCTCTCATTATTACTGCTTTGGCTTTGCTTGTAGAAATTACACTTTTTATGGGAGCTCTTTTTATGCATTTTTGAAAAAGTTTTGGGTTTGGCTTTTGCATTAAGGTTCAGGGTTTGGGTTCAGGTTAAGCTTAGGATTTTGGTTTAGGGCTTTAGGTCACATGACAAAGACCATACGTTAATCCAAGCATATTGTCCTTGTCACATGACCTATTCAATCAATCGGGTTCGCCTAATGGCAAAATAGCTCCAGCAGTGCTTTTGCATCTGACGGCAAAATAGACACTGCCTGAAAGTCAGAATATTATATAGGTATGACCTCCGAAAGAAGGTCTTTATCTCTTGTGATATTTTGCTGCACAAATATTTTTCAGGCAAGTTTGGGGAATTCGGGCAAATATCCTTCACACCCCAAAATTTTGCCTGCTCCTACACCTATGTCTGAGCTGCATTCACAGCATGTTCAGTTAACCTGGCACTAACAACATTTTTTTTCAATCCTAGAAACAAGAAACTAAACTAAAACTTCATGTCAAAACCCTCATCCATTGAGAATCCTATCGCGGTCTCTAGGCATCAGACGCAGGCAACCACATTACTTGCAACATTACCCACATCCTATCTATTTGAGTACTCTCAAGGACATTCAGTTATTCACATGACCTTTTTTTATCACCATGATAGACACCATCAACAAACTTCTGGTGCACCAACTGATCTAAGAATTAAATCGGCTTCCAACACAATGTTTCACTACAATTTTCCCGCACAGGACTGTAAAACAAAACTTCCTACACATATTCTTGAAAATGTCTAATTCACACAGCAGCAGAGAGTCAATGCTTACAAAGCAACTTGATAAAAAAAGAAAAACTTCAATGCTGGAAAAAATGCATTTGAAGGTAAATTTTCAAGTACCAGCTACTGGGAAATACACAATGCAGTTTTTACAAATTGCAAAGAAAATTAAAATAATTAATAAATTTAAACATGACATTTATGTTATGCATAACAACAAATATTTAATTTATTAAGGGCTCTACAACTACTTTCAATACAAACAAGCCAACACTGCAAAATATAGGACACATTAAAAGAACAATGTAAATTGGCAGCACAACAGCAAATCCAAGTCAATCAAACTAATCACATGCACCTCTGGAGAGTTATCCCAAAGTTCTTTTATCACCAAAAAAACTCAGCGTTTGCTGCAATGCAGGTTATACCTCGTTTCGTTTACGCTTCTTCGATTTTTTACTTCGATCTCGCTTCTTTAGTTTCTTCTTCAATTTTTCTTGCTCTGAAGTTTCAACATCATCATCTACAAACATAGTTGTGGTAATCTATTTCCATAGCTGCACAATAATGTAAACGACACCCACAAATGCTTTGCCTTCACATTATGGCAGAACGCATTGTATTTAATCGTGTGACTCAGACATATGGTCTCTGTTACAGGTGTTGGTCAAAGAAAACAACGATACAAAAATGCTTAGACACAATGCATGCGAGGTAGGTGTAGGGGGATACACACAGACAATAATAACACACTGAAACAATGCACCAGCCAATAATGCGTTCTAACACTGATGCTTTACATAACATGAGATATATGGTAATTCGTAAAAGCCACTTGATAATTGAAGTGAGCAGATAAAAAAGTTGGATGAAGGTAAACATAGTTTAAAAAAGCCTGCAAATACTGTTTCTTATTACGGAAAATACGTTCTGACCAACTAGGTAACTTCATGTTTGCATTTATATTCTTGAGATGTAATGCAAAATGTGATAGGAGTTGTGATAGGCAAGCTTAATACCAGACTGTATGTACTTGCACCACAGTTGGTAGGTGTACTATTGGCTACATATGGGTTGAAAGGGATGTGGTCTGGAGCTACTGCAGTCAGTGCAGTACAAAACATACATAGCATTGCATTTGTGGCATATTGTGAATTAGCTTCACAAAAACTGCCACATACCATATTTTACGGACCATAAGGCGCACCCGAGTATAAGGCGCAATGTCAATAAATTGCTTTGATTAGTTTTTTGTTCATACATAAGGCGCAACGTATTTTAAGGATCTTAAAACGATTCTACTTTTCTTAACTTCATGTAT
>JGI24021J15306_10008860_pt1 | contig 12408 bp, 9 predicted proteins | sample Ectturendosymbi1_FD_15306 | JGI IMG/M metagenome (IMG submission 15306)
AGGTCGGAGTCGGCCCGGAGTCGGAGTCGGAGTTGGAGTCGGAGTCGGATAATCGAAATTTCCCGGAGTCGGAGTCGGAGTCGGATGACAGGACTTCCGACTCCACAGCCCTGCTGACAACACATATCACGTGGCCATTACTTCGTTACCGTTCACAACGTTACTGATGTGCAGGCCCCCAAACAGGGAGTGGGCAACCGGGCTATTGCCCCCTCCCAAAATTTTCAAAAAACATGTTTAGTTGTTAGGAACAACGACAAGTTACAGCTATTTTGCCGCCAGTGAAATAGTGCAACAACAAGTTACAATCACTTTGCCCCTTCCGAAAATATCAGCTGATTGCAGCCCTGCTGATGTGACCCGATAAGCGTTGAGTTTGCATAATATCCCATTGTAATTTACGCAAATTTTGGTGTTATTGTTTCTTGCAACGTTTTTTATTGTCCCCTTCAATACACAACTGGCAAGTGGGAAAGCAGCACGTCTTATTGCTGCAAGTGTTCTGCTTCACTGATGCGTGGCAAACATCCCACCATCTTATCCACAGCACATGATGAAATGCCAGTGCTGCAATTGGTGGTTGGTAACGCAAACATATCACTGTGTCGAGTTCTTCAAAGTAGACAAAACAAAGAACTAGACAGGCTGCAAAAATGGTTCATACTTGTTGAACAATGAAATCAATTTTTTATCTTGTAAAAAGACAGTTAAAACCTGCAAAAAAACCCACAACCTTTAAAAAAGCCCACAATTAAAACCTAAACGCCCACAGTATCAAGTTCTCCATTTACATAGTTAAGGTGTTGAGCTTTTGGATAAATGTTATTTATTGCAGTTTTGCTTTGAAAACATATTTTTCTCTCTCCAAAACGTTTTGATTCTTGCCACTTTAAAAATTTTTGCATGACTTTTTTTTAAATAGAAGCTTAATAGTTTTTACTGAAAGGAAAAAATTTTTTTTTTCAAATTAGAGCGAACCTTTTTCAGGAATCTTGATAAGCTTATCGTACGAGTGGGAGATTACTACAATCGCGACAACGAGGTGAATAGTCACAATAGATTTGCCGAGAACTCTGTGGACATCGGAATACGAAAGTTGTACAAGCATGAAAGCTATGGAGATGATCCGAGCCCTCGGAACGACATCGCCTTGATCAAGCTGAAAGCATGCGTCAACTACGAGCGCTTAAGGTGCAGATGACTGGAAATTGATATAATTTGAGTCATTTCAATAATTCGCTTGGCGTAAACAACAAAATCACGGCTTTTAAATCCTCACACGGGCATAATTAGTCAGTGGGCAGGACTGATTGCGATATAATCGATCTATTTTCAAATATTACTGCTAACTAAAGGTACGTCAAGTTTATAAACTGACTTGTGATAAATATGTTAGATTGTTGGTTGTATTTTTAATTTTTATGCTATTCATTGCGACTCTCCATTTTTAGCCTGATCCAGTGGTTCTGAACCTGGGCCCGTGAATGTGATTTTCAAAAGGTTAATAGGATTTGCAGACATTTCGATTATTACTAGTATGATTAAAATTTATTTTCAACCATTTATTGCAGCGTTTCTTAAGGGTTCCGTAGCTTTCATTAGGTTGTACTAGGAATCCGAAACCCACAAATGTTTAAGAAAAGCTGGTCTAATCAGTGTCTATATTTTGATACTGTTTCTACTTACGAATTGGGTTAAAGAAACTTGAAAATGAATTCTTGACAGTTCCAGAGCAGACCCAACTTCACAAAACAATTTATACGAGAGATAACGATAAAAGCAGGTCCTTCATTTTTGGCAATTGATAAGTATACCCACATTTTTTCACTTGTGAAGACAGTTCCACAGACGAAGCAACAAAACCACGGAAGTTTGCTATTGCAGTAAACATACATGACCAGAAAGTTTTGGATAACAAGAATTGATAGAATCGACAATACTGTAGGTACTTAATATCGGGTCTACGCTGCTTCACTGTCATCGCCAAAAACTTGCAGCAATTATACCACCATACATTATTCTTTTCTACAGCTGTTTGTTAAGGTAATAAAATAACTCAGTTTGTAAACTAGCATTAAATTCCACATTTAAAAAATTCAAATGCTAACCGAGTTCTTGATATTTCAGTCATGTGTAGACGTCATGAAACCGGAATGAGTAATTTTTGCCTAGCGTGTAAAGACACATTGGAATGGGTATTTGTTAGGCCCGTAGTCACGGGGGGCAGTGCCCCCTCCCCACTTTTTTGATGTGCCCCCAAATTTTGCTGTACCCAGAAAATTTTGTTTTAAACATATAATTAAAAATATCTTACCTCCTAAAAATGTATTTTGCCCCAAACCTTAGAGCCTGGCTACGGGCTTGGTATTTGCATAATTGCATCCGTACCCAATCCAAATAAGCAATAATCCAACACATCGACACTGGAACTGTTTGCTTTTCAGCCCATTCGTTGTTCCAGCCTGCTTGCCCACATCACCGACTTTGTACAGGCCAGGGAAGGAATGCGGGATCTCTGGATGGGGAGCTTTGAAAGTCACTGATTGTGAGTCACTGATACTTCAGAAAATTAGAACGACCGGTCATCTTTTCGCTCAAGCGCCAAACGTCTTCGGCTTCACGCAGCGGTTTAGATTCTTCAAGTTTCCCGGACTCTTGTTTTAGCTCTCTTGTGTTTATTTTGCCAAGTTTGGCGACGTGTGTGTAAAGCAGTGATGATAACATTGAAAACGATAGCTTTTGAGGTTTTCAAAGAATTTTGTTGACAGCCGTGTCTTGAATAAAACCACCAAAATAATGATTATAAATATTAAGTTTCTGCAAAAAGAAATGGGTGCCTCAAAATCAGGTGAACAAGTGGTGCTTTACAAAACGTTTGGCGAGTCTCAAGTATAATTTATACAAATAATAATAACGTATTGCAGACTCGTGGTCCATATCACAGACGCAATCATACAACACAAGAGCACAAAATGGTTAGCCATGCAGTAGCATTACAGAATCGGTGTTTGCACACGACCAACACTGATAGAAGCAAAACTCTTTAACAGCGCCCCAACTGTTGCGTCATTCACCCATCATAATGCAGGGATCCAGGGATCCAGAAGTGTGAAACAAATGAAGGCATTTTAACATCAAAACTTTGAGGTAAACAGCCAACAGAGAAAAAGAAAAAAGTGAAAGGTAAGTCAGATGGAGGTGCACACTGGCGCAGAGAGGCATGCAAACTGTCCTGATCAAGGTTTCAAATGCTTTACAACGCATTTAACATGTGATCGACAGTCAATTAATTTTCCCCTGAATTTTTAAGCAGGAATTGGCAATTAGCGTTTTACCAGTTATATTTCTTACTTTTTGTATGCTTGGCTTGTACACATTGCACACAGGTTTTTCTTATTACACAAAAGCAATGCTGATGAGACGCGAACACCGAAACGGTGCACCAACAACTATTGCAGTTGGTCGCCATCATATAGAAGCATAGGTTGCCATCATATGGAACCGCTGGCCACATGGCCATGTGTGTTTTTGTATCCTGCAACTATGGATGGTTTTACCACCGAAATTGGCAAACCGTCCGTAACTTTTGTTTTTGGCTTTGCCGACGTCTACGCTCCGTTAGCATTACGTCACAAATTATAATTAAGCGTTCTGCCGCCCGGCAATGCAGATTGCATAGAGGTGATTGCGTAGGTGTGCAGATTGCCGAGTAAATCTATTTCCAATTTTCAAGATTCGTTTTCGCAATATCATTTATCTATGGCAATGGCTCCCTAGTCCCAACAAAAAACTACATAAAGCTTAAACTATCTGCGATATGGCGTGACCAGTAAGTGCGTGCAATATACCCATAAAGCACATCGCAGTTGTCAAAATTACATCAGTTCATCGATTTCTTCTTGAAGTGAGTTAATTTTATCTTTGTTACTTGCATGATGCTTCGATGGCTTACTTACGCCGGCATCTCTGTATCACTCACGTGTTTCGGCAGTGGGCACCATGTTTTGACGGTACACCGTGTTTTAGCGAAGGGCACCATGGCGAGGGCGCAGAAGTTTCCTTACCAGAAATGGCAAACAGAGCAGATTACAAAGCCTTAAGAACGGCGTACCACAAGGATCTGTCCTGGCGCGCCTTCCCTTCAACATCTGCACCTCTGACTTGCCAAACACCGTCTCCAGAAAGTATGCATATGCTGAAGACCTAGCAATCATGCATGTTTATGGAGATTGGCAGACAGTGGAAGGGGTGCCGAGCAAGGACATGTGAAGCGTGTGCGACCCGGTTGTATTCGCACACCTTCAGTGTGGGATTGATCCTCGAACCTCGGGAAGGATGGATAATGACATCATTGATGTTAACTCCGCGTTAGACGAATCGGCCAAAGAGAGCCCTTACTTCCATGTGCATGGAAGTCACTTAGAAGTGTCGCTTGCTTGGTCTTTTCCTTCTCCTTGCTTTGGCCGACTTTGCTCGCATGTAGCAGTCGCGCTAGCGTGACTGCTACACATGGCAATGTTGGAAAATACCTCCAGACCTGGAAGCTAACGTTCAGCACTACAAAAACGGTGCCGGCAGCCTTCCACCTCCACAACGAGGAAGCTAAAGGTGAGATTAAAGTCAACTACAAAAACGAAATCTTGCCCTTCTGCCCCGAGCCCCAATACCTCTTTCAGTCACTTTTTCAGACTCCGACTCCAAAACTTTTCAATCCGGATCCGGCAATTTTTCAAATTTGAGAATCCGACTCCTGTTCAGACTCCGGCTACAATCATCAATCCAACCTTGATTTACCCATTAAGGTTGGATTTTTGTCCGTTACCCATGTTTTCACGTAGGAAATGCCCACCCAGACTCCTGCTACTGTCGAAATTGAAAAGTGACTCCGGATCCGGTTTTTCCCAAATTTTTGACTGCGGGTCCGGATCCGCGTCCGAAAGAAAAACGCAGAATTCTGCCGGAGTCGACTCCGGTACTCCGGATCCGGTCCCACCTCTGCTAGACACCTGCTCCACTCAGCGCTCACCTGTCCACTGATTGTAAATGCACGGCGTCTCAATTCGAGACACCCATTTGTACCCGCCGCACAACAACTCATCAGTTCACCTGACAACAACAACATACGTGCGGCGCACAGGGCGGATCACCAATGGAATGCGGAGTGTGCGGACAACCCTACAAGACTTCCCACTTTCATCACCGGCACCTACCCTTCCGGAATGACCCTCCAAAGAACAGCCTGGGTCCGGCTTAACCAATTCCGCACCGGTGTCGGATGCTTCCGCTCCTGCTTATGCAGATGGTGTATGGCCTCCTCTGCGGCATGTGTGTGGCGCAGAAGAACAAACCGTCGACCATGTTGTCTCCTCATGTCCAATCCATCGACCTCCCCATGGACTGCACGGCCTAACGGTTCTGGACAATGGGACAATCGATTGGCTGCTCAACACTTGCCCCGAGATCTGGTGCGGCCAAGCAGTGGTTTGAAGAACTGACTGAAAAAAAGGAGAATAAAGAAGCGTTTAATATTGACGAAAAGTGAAGATTTTTAAAAAGCATCAGACATTTGAAACGGTCGGATAAGAAACTAGATGAAGATGCGCAGCGTATAAAAAATCGATACAAAAGGTTTCTCAGCAAGGCATGGAATGAAATACATTTTCGTTTCCGAAGTGCGAGCAACAGAAAAGAACATCAACTTTGCTCAACGCTATTACCAAAAGATTGTTCTCCATAGTCAACTGTCTTGTGAACTCTTGACTGTGGGCACAGACAAAAGTCACAAAAATGTTTTTCATACATGAAAAAAGTTTTTTCTTCGAGTAGGTTGGTAGGCCCTTTCAGACACGACACAGATGAGGTGAAACTGAATCAAGTGATATTTTAGCTTCGCTTCGGTGTCTTTCCTGGGCGTTCCTTTCGTGTTACAGAGTCCACGTGACAAAGGCAAGACTTCAGCATACGTTTCTTAACACTTTGAGGAAAGTTGTATATTTGTGTTTGCAAGCGACCTGCGAGGGCGTTTCGTGCGGCCCGCGATGCTTTTCGGGAATTTTGAAATATTTAACATTTACGTTGCCAAGTGCCTTAAAAAAAGATGCCGCGAAATATATGAAGCAAAGCTGAATGATACCCAGTGCGGTTTTCATCCTGGCCATAGTACTACAGACCAAAATTTCACTCTCCAGCAAATTTTTTGGGAAATCTTGGGAGTATGCCAAAAACTTTTCCACATGTTTTGTCGACCTCGAGAAAGCATTCGACCGGGTTCCTCGTGAAAAGTTTTGGGGAGTTTTGCGGGAGTACGGTATTGACGGCCGCCTGTTACTGGCCGTCAAGTCACTTTATTCCTGCTCAGAAGTTTGTGTGCGCGTCGGGAAATCACCGCCGTTCACCGTGGGTGTTGGACTCCGACAAGGATGCGTGCTGTCACTGCTTTTCTCTTCATATTCTACATCAGCGGTGGCCAAACTACGGCCTTCGGGCCGCATCCGGCCCGCCGACCAGTTTAATCCGACCCGCCAAATACCTTGCAAATTTCTTTTTAAATGCCACGTTTCCGACTGTGGACAGCAGTGCAACAGCATTAACTGCTGCCTGTCACGTAAATCGTACTGTATCAGGCCCTCCAGTGTCCAGGCAGTCGCGAATTCGGCCCTCGGGCCAAAACGTTTGGCCGCCCCTTCAGGGGCGTAACGAGGTTAGATGGCGCCCGGGGCAAGAAGCAAGTCTGGCGCCCCAATGTTCGAACCTGAGGTCTTTCGGAAGCAAACGTACTGTTTTGAAGAAAGTACTTGTGACATTGTTGGGACTTTTCGGCGCCTCCCACAGTCATTCGGCCCCCCCGCAGTGATTTGGCGCCCGGAAAATTGTGCCCCCCTTGTCCTCCCTCGCTACGCTGCAGCACCCATGATTTACACGAATTGTATTGACAGTCACAGCCGAGTCGAGGATCAACCGCTTTCTTTTTCAGACGATTTGGTACCGCTAGCATCTTCTCAACAGGGTCTTCAGTATACACTCGATCAGTTTTCCGCTGGGTGCGACCGAGCCAGAATGAAAATTAGCATTAAAACTACTGAGGTATTATGCCTCTCTACAAACCAAAGACAGTGTATGCTGCAAGTGAGCGGAATACACTGCAGCAGATGGAGAAATTCAAGTACATAGGGGTGGTATTTACGAGTAACGGAAGGAGGAGCGATGAGGCTGATGGATGGATTGCTAAAGATAACGCAGTTCTTCACAAGCTTTATCGCGCTGTGGTCACAAAACGAGAGTCCAGCACCGTAAAGCTGTCAGTTTTTAAATCGGTCTTTGTTCCGATCCTTACCTATGATTTTGAATCTTGGGTAATGAGCGAAATAACATCTCAAGTGCACGAAGCAGAGGGGGATTTTTGTGATGAGTCCGTGGTGTGACACTTCGCGACAAAGTGCGCAGCTGTGAAATTCGCAAAGCCCTGAATGTGGAATCACATCTCCTCGGAATTGGGAGAGCGCAGATATCAATATATCTGTTTCGGCCATGTGTCCAGAATTCCACTAAGAAAGATTGGCGAGGCGAGTCCAGCTAGCTAAACCCACGGCAAAGCGGTTCAGAGGTCATCCAAGGCCTAGGTGTAGTGAATATTGTACATCTCCGACCTTGCTTGGTCTCGTCTTGGTGTGGTGCCAGCAGAACTATCTGAAATTACTGTTGATCTTGAGGTATTTCGAGCACTCCTAGGGCTGCTGCCCCGCAACCCTCCCTAGAGGAAAAGCGGGCATGAAAATGAATGGAATGAATAACATTTACCTTATTTGGTTTGTTCATCGGTGTTTAAAAGTGCTCGCTTAGCGAGTAAACAAGTTCCTTAGACGGCTAGAAATGGTTAATACGAACGTAGAGACGGCTGGAAATGTTTTGTCTATAATTCATTATACCTTTCGCAGGAAATAAAGATGCAAAAGCTCTTTCTAGTAAGTCCAGGCACCGCCGTTGTTGTTTCAGCGTTATAACGCGGCCCGCAGGTTACCTTATAAGTTGTCATGTGGCCCACGGAACAAGTTGAGTTTGAGACCCCTGTTCTAGGCAGTATAGGACAGCCAAGAATTTTGTTCAGGAGGGGCCAGTCAATGATGTCGTCAGTCACTGACGTCGTCTTAAGTCCCACTGTTCTTATTTTCTAACAGTTGAAACTTGATATAAAGCAGCAGTAAAAATCTTAGCAAGTTTGTTTTGGGGGAGACATGGCCTCTATGGACTCATTCTGGCTGCGCCACTGCTTATAAGAAAAACAAGTTTTAGTGTGGAAAGATAAACCAGCAGCTTTAGGGCAATGGATTGTTCAGAGGAGACAGTGGTAATACGTTTGTTCCAAACTTGAAATACGTTTGCTCCAAACTGCGGTAATATGTTTGCTCCAAACAGTGGTAATACGTTTGCTCCAAACAGTGGTAATATGTTTGCTCCAAACTTGAAATACGTTTGCTCCAAACAGTGGTAATACGTTTGCTCCAAACAGTGGTAATACGTTTGCTCCAAACAGTGGTAATATGTTTGCTCCAAACTTGAAATACGTTTGCTCCGAACAGTGGTAATACGTTTGCTCCAAACTTGAAATACGTTTGCTCCAAACTTGAAATACGTTTGCTCCAAACAGTGGTAATACGTTTGCTCCAAACTTGAAGTACGTTTGCTCCAAGCTTGAAATACGTTTGCTCCAAGCAGTGGTAATACGTTTGCTCCGAACAGTGGTAATACGTTTGCTCCAAACAGTGGTAATACGTTTGCTCCAAACTTGAAATACGTTTGCTCCAAACAGTGGTAATACGTTTGCTCCAAACTTGAAATACGTTTGCTCCAAACAGTGGTGATACGTTTGCTCCAAACTTGAAATATCTCGCGAAAGGTCAGAAGCAGACCTTAGTACTTTTTTTGACAAGTTTCATTTATCAAATCAAGAAAGCGATCGATAGTCCCTTGCCGCACCCCACCTCCACCTGTATGGTATGGACTTATACAGCAAGCGAGATCAACGTTCGTGTTTTTAAAACGAAGCAACGTGAGTACCAGAAAGAGCTGAGTTTTTCGTTTGTTAATTTGTTTCCTATGCAGGCACCACTCACAATATTCTGATATGTGTTACAGAAAAAGCGAAGAGAGATGTGAAATGTCTGACATTTGCCACGTTGTGTTTTTGGGCGTCGCACACACACAGTGATGCTGTTAACGTACGACTGATATTGGCCATTATAAAGGAAAACAGAAAGCAAATCCATAACTATTTGTTGCTTGTTCTTTCTTTTTTACAGAGAAGCGAATTTATGATTAGTGAAACTGTAAACTCTTTGAATCGAAGAGATTTTATTATTAGTGATAAGAGAAGTTATAATCAGTGAAAAAACAACTGTAAACTCTTTNAATCAAAAAGAATAAATCTTTGAATTATTCTNTGAAGAAAATTTTCAAGTACAGGGCGTTCCGAAATTTGTGTTTATTCGAGATGGACAGTATTAATCTGAGTAATCACAAACTCCAGACGTAAGAAATTAAGCAGACGTAATGTTTATTACAGCAAGATTTATTCATAGAAATTACATTTGAGGAATTTAAACGTAAGCGAATTTCAGAAACAATTTCACAACATTGTTGTTTTTGTTCTATTTTTACGATCAAATTAGAAGATACGTTCCTCCGCTTACTCTCTGCTGGAGCACCTGTCTGGATAACCTCTGTGTTTTTTCGGTGTCCCGGTGTTTGTTGTCTTGAAGAGTACGTCTGGCGCAATGAACTCAGTACCGCCAAATAAATCTGCCTATCTATCCGCTAAACGCGGTTTTCTCAAAGTGACTCCCGAGCTAAATAAATTGCCAATCCCTGCAATAGGTAATTTTAGTTAGAACAACCATAACATTTCTAAATAAAAATGCATAATACCAACGATGTCAGAAACTGTAGAGAACTTCTGAAAATTAGCCAGCGAAGATAGATTTCCCAACTGAAAGATTTCACGCTAAAAATGCATTCAAGTCAAATCTAAATAGAAATCGAATAGCAGACGAAACACCGAACGATAGTCTCCCACCTGCTAGTTAATTGCTACCACTAAAACTGATATTGATAAAGGAAAATAGTGTCAGAAACCTCGAAGAGAAGCCTCGACCACAGGCATGGAACTGATAGAGATTTGTAAAAAATTGCTATTTCTTCCTTAACGCATTCACTTATCTTCTCTTTTTTGGTTTAAAATGTTGTGAATATGTTGTTTTATACATCATTTTTTGGAAGTGGCCCGCAACATGTCACGTTTTTGTAAAATGGCCCGTATGTCAAAAGTAGTTGGACCTAGCTGTCACAAGTTATTGGAGATCCTTATGCCCTACAAACATTTTTCATCTTTGAACGTTTTGTGCCATTTCCAAATATGTTCTGCAGTTGGAATTTCTATTGAATTTTTTGAAACCGCATGCTGTACAGATTTGCGATCGTGTCCGAGCATACTAAATGCACAAAGCACCTATTCTACTGAATAGAATGCCGCTTCTATCTCTGAAAATATCTATACATGAAACACAGAAAGTAAAATTCTTAGTTTCTTGTGCACATGCTGCTTAAATTTGAGATCATTTGAAAAAATTGACCAAGTTAATAGCATGTGGCAATAATGACAAGTGTTTTGTAATAACCAGGAAAATTAACGATTCAAACTTTGCGACAAAAATAGTCATTGTTGACACATTTTGACAGGCTTGTCCATGGGATGGGATTTTCCCCATGGGGTGCGACAAAACAGTGGACTTGAAAAGTTTGTCCCATGTTCCATCGTACGTAATTTCAGCGACAACTAGTTTGAGTTTTCTTAAGTTGAAGATCATAATTATATATGATCACCGCACAAAGTATCTAACAGATGTAGAGGCTCAGTGCCGTAGTGCAATGATGCCAGGCCCCGAAAATAAGGTTGTTGGGCCCTGTTTTAGGTGACAGTTATATAAAGAAAAATCGCTCATATTTCAATTACCCACTTTGCACTGCACTATTATCGGATTGACGTGTGAGCGATTCGTCGCCCTTGGCTTACCTTCGTGAACGCACTTGCGAACTCGATATTGGGACGTTTTTACACTGCAAGGACTCAAAGATTTGCTTCGTGTGCTTGGTCTATGGTATTGCGAAAGCTTGGGAATAGGTGAAAATGAAAAGGTGGAAGCTGATTCCACTACACAAAGGTGCTTTTTGTAGGTGTTGTTGGAATCGCCGAGATGTGATTTTATTTAATGTAGTCCGAAAAATAACAGCCAGCAGAGAAAATTGTGGAGAACTGCTGGGCGATGAGGTCATGAAAACCGCGTCGCATCGTAATTACACTCTTCAAGTGACTTTAATAGAATTTGAACAGCTTCTACAGGACAGGATATGGCAGTTAGTTTTTACATTGCAAAGCCACTTTGTTGATTTCAGTCACGATCATTAACCAGTCGGTTCTCTGCAGTACAATAAAACAGAGTGTCAAATATCAGGATTCACAGCACTTTGTAAGTAGTAATCTATGAACAGTAGGTAGGCTACTGCAATTCAGCAAATTGCAACTGTAACCTATTCCACAAACTTCTATGCCACATTTTGTGCTACTCCATGTATTCCATTATGAACTGAGGAAATCATAGCCACATAACTGGGATACAAAGTTCAAAGTGTAGCCAATACTGAAGTCATCCACTTCCAATATTAAGCTACATATTTTGCACAGAGGTCGAATCAGTCTACTATACCAAGGTGTAATGAAAACCTATTAATAAGTATTGGGGTAATAGTCCTTCAGCCCAATATCTGATGTCTTGTAACCTACCGAATAATCTTCCAGTTTGCTCAACCGATTCAATTTTGCTCATTGTTTCCCTAAGTAGATGTAGTTAGCCTACAGACAAAACTATCAAATACATTAATCCGTCATTTTTGCTACAGATTAGCTTGAATAGGCTAATCTGTTCCACGGTAGTGGTTTTAGCATCAAGTAAGTACAGAAAAGTTTGCACAAGACTTAATACAAACCATCCAACCTATTTTCCGCTCGAATCCCTTATCATCGGATTCCCAACCTACCTTTGCTAGTTGGATTCGCTGAACCGGGGTATGGTTGAAAAAATGCTCGCTCAAACAGGTCGGTTAGACACTCATGGTCGTGCTTGAGTGATTTATGGGATTCCCAATCCAACGCGAATCCAATAACAATGCAGTGCAAAGAGGGTAACTCATGGCAGAGGTGAGCATGGACAGGATCAGGATTGGGTATCCTGCAGAATACTTGCGCTTTTTTTGGATCAGGGTTGGATTTGGATATTTATTTTTGAAAAAATTTGGATCAGGACAGGATCAGGATATTTGTTTGATTTCTATAACGAAATTTTCCTGAGAGTGATTCAA
>JGI24021J15306_10008861_pt1 | contig 12406 bp, 5 predicted proteins | sample Ectturendosymbi1_FD_15306 | JGI IMG/M metagenome (IMG submission 15306)
TGGAAAGCTCAAAGAGCCGCATGCGGCTCGCGAGCCGCAATTTGGCCACCCTGGTCTATTGTTTCATATGACTCAGCTAATAAAGAGAAGCAATACAAAAAGGAATCGCACAACAAGCAAGCCAACCGTTAGTGAACATAAACTAACTGTTTGTGACCATTATTTGCTGTGGCAAGCTTTGGCAATTCATCTGCTTCGTTATTTTTAAAGCCTACGTGGTGTTCTTAACTTCACTAAGTTGACCGATAATAATCTTGTCAACGTATACTTCTCATTGCTTGAAACAGTTTTTTGAGAGTGTCTAACTTGGCTAGGGTTAGGCTTAGGGTTTCTCGTTTATGTTTACTTCGTTTCTTCCACGTCTGTTGCTGCCGGCATCTTGGCAGCAAAATAGACACTGCCATCAATTTAAGTTAAGCATATAGCCTAATAAGTTGTGAGAGGAGTGTTTACAGTGAACTAGATCAAATGGTGCTCACTTAGTTGATATTATGTAGAATATGCATTACTTTTATTGATGCGAAGTCAAGCAGTCGGATTACTTGCATCATGGCAGTAGCGGAGTCGGGCTGGATGCGGATTCAAAATTTAGCAAACAGGATCGGATGCGGAGTAAAAAAAACAGAGTCCGCACACCTCTGACTGGCATGCGAATTAAAGAACTACAGGTCAGAGGTGACCAGAGTCACTTTTTCAGACTCCGACTCCGCTCTTGTTCCAAAATTTTTGAATCCGGTTCCGGATCCGGGCCCGGCTACTCTTCAAATTTGAGAATCCGACTCCTGTTCAGACTCCGGCTGCAATCATCGATCCAACCGTAATTTACCCGTTTTTCTTCCTAAGAAATGACCGCACAGACTTCTGCTACTGCTGAAATGGATAAGTGACTCTGGGTCCGATTTTTCACAAATTTTTCACTGCAGGTCCGGATTCGGGTCCGAAAGAAAAAATCAGAATCCTGCCGGAGTCGACTCCGGTAATCCGGATCCGGTCCTACCTCTGCTACAGGTGCAATAGCTAACTGGCAGGCAGTCATCTGACCACAGTAACAGAATGCTTTCAGGTCTGCAAGTTTAAGGTTCAGGGACAGTGATATAGTCGGGGCGCAACCTTCCAGACAGAGGTGGCATCGGATTCGGAGTGCTGGAGTCGACTCCGGTGGGGTTCTGCGTTTTTCTTTCCGATCGGATCCGGGCCCGGAGTCAAAAATTTGTGAAAAAACGGACCCGGTGTCAAGCGAAATTTCTGACTTACGAAATTTCGGACTCACTCCATGTGCGAATGCGCAGAGTGATATTCTACATATCAAATACGCTTAGAAAACTGATGATTACGGCTCAGGGATTAGTGTTTAGGTCAGTGTGTCGGGTTAGGGTTACAAAAAGAAAAGTAATTGAGATCTAAGAAGAACTCCAATATTTTACAGTGGTTGTAGTTACTCCCGTACTGTAGCTTGTTGTGGGTGTCTGACATCTAACCAATAAGTTTTAATTTACACAACACACATCAAAAAAGTGAACGCGAAGCTTTATTCCTTTACTATGAGCAGCATAATAACTGACGAACTATAACAGGTCAGATATTTCGCAGAGGTCAAAAATTTCGCTTGACACCGGATCCGGAGTCACTTTTCAATTTCGGCAGCAGCAGGAGTCTGTGTGGTCATTTCTCAAGTAAAAACATGGGTAAATTACGGTTGGATCGATGATTGCAGCCGGAGTCTGAACAGGAGTCGGATTCTCAAATTTGAAGAATAGCCGGACCCGGATTCAAAAATTTTGGAACAGGGGCGGAGTCGGAGTCTAAAAAAGTGACTCCGGCCATCTCTGCGTCGAGACCGAGACTTCAACGATTCCGAGGTAGAGACTCGAGACTTGAAATTCGAGACCGAGACTCGAGGCTTTAAATTTGTGAATTTTGCCGAAAGTTTTGAAAAAAATGTCACTAGTTCTAACTTGATTTTTTCAAAATACTGGCATTTTTCCGATCTGTTTTGGTTGTTTCTAACCTGAAAATGCAACAAAGAAAAACTCATTTAATTACAGAAATTATCCTCACCCATATCCCTGCAATATTCAAAGTCTCAAGACATTTGTGACAGAGAGTCTGAGACCTGTAATTTTCGAGCGCGAGACGTGACTTGAAACCTTGGAAACCGAGACTCCTAAAGTGGGTCTCGGCTCTCGGGAGGTTTGTAGAAATGGTCGTTTTCATCGATTTTCTGATGTTGATATCTTATGCCGTGATGCCACCGTCACGAAATTTGGCGTGTGACATCGCAAATAAGTATTGTATTGTGTAACGTCTTCACTCCCACACTCAAAACGCTAGACTTTAGACATGCATCGCCGTAAAGAGAAAAACATAAATACACCAAAGAAGACGAGGATATATACATCAGAGCTGGGACCGGATCCAGATTGCCGGAGTCGACTCCGGCAGGATTCTGCGTTTTTCTTTCGGACCCGGAGCCGGAGTCAAAAATTTGTGAAAAACCGTGCCCGCACCAGAGTCACTATTCTATTTCGGCAGTAGCAGGAGTCTGTGCGGTCATTTCCTATGTAAAAACATGGGTGAATTACGGTTGGATCATGACTGTAGCCGGAGTCTAAACAGGAGTCGGATTCTCAAATTTGAAGAATAACCGCTCCCGGATCCGGGACCAGATTAAAAAATTTTGGAACAGGAGGTGAGTCGGATTCTGAAAAATTGACTCCGGCACCTCTGACTGCGGTGGTATAGAGTATACGCTTGATGGCGCTAATGCATTTTACTGTACTCTGATGAAATACAAGTTTTTATACACACGCATGAATGTTGCCATTATAATTATTATAATGAAGAACTGCAGTGATTCCCAAGTAGATCGATGTATAGAATGCATGAGGGAGTTGGAGGCTGCGAAGGACCAGGGGTCATCTAGGCTGCAGTCCTCCCAAGGACGAAGCTCCTTATAGTGTAAAGGGAACAGTGTATAATAGTTACTACTAAGTTAGTTGGTAAAAGACTACTCTTGCTCTGGGTGTAAAATGTAATAATATGTGCAAAGAGATTATATGGTAAAATGAAGTAAAATGCGTTGTAGGCAAGGACAAGCCACCAGAAAAAAACGGTTGAAATTTGTCACATTAAACATTTACTGTTTTTATACATTTAAAACATTCGCGAATGCCAAAGAGGAAATGCGTCAAAATAGACCGCTGCAGAACCACAATATAGTGTCACGAGATTTAAGCAGGTTGAGAACCGGTTGCGCAATCATGTTTTGCAGAAAAGAACTTGTCAATGCATTCATGAGAAACGGAAGTGCATTTGTCTTGTGTCTATAGATTAATCACCCCACAACTTTATACACTGGTTTGATGCGACGAGTTAGTAGTTTCTGTGAGCGCAACAAAAGCCTATCGATGTAATACATAATAGAGATTCTTCATGATTTGACACTTTCCACTAACAGCGATACGTATTTAAATCAATCCACTTGGTTGGTTTATTTATGTACAACAATAAATAAGAAAACAAAGTATGGTTCTAGTACTGTAGCTGAGTAGTACATATTTCTTATACTCTGCCAGAAAAAGTGCCAAACATGTTTTATTTGTTATTTCCAGAGGAATTTTTGACCAGATTTCTAATGTACTATATATTTTATCATTTTAGCACCTGAGTTTCTGAACGTGCTTTTGGTAAAGCAAATTGTCGAGTTTTGATTTGTCTTGTGTTATATGAATGAACATCAGTATTGAGTTTAAAATAATTGTTAAACAGAGCCGGTAACTGAGAGGTAGTATATTTGTACATGAATTTGCTCACTTCAGTTCAAGGTTGTATATATCTTTTAGTTCGATAATTTCTTACATTAAATGGTAGTAACTTTGTTTGTCAAAAGTTTATCTGTGTTTAAGCATCTCTTGGCGCAGTTTAAAACAACTGATATTGGCTGTAAATGACATGTAGCTGCTCTTCCCCAGGCAATAATCCCATACTGAACTCGTGAGTTTATTAACCTGTGATACAACATACATAATGCTTGGTTATTCACATAATGTTTAACTTTATATATTACACCGACATATTTGGATATAGTATAACACAACTGTTTACAATGCTCTTTCCAAGTAAGTTTTTCATCTACAATTACTCCAAGGTACTTGTAAGTCAAAGTTCTTTCAATACGATTATTGTTTACATTTATTACAAAGGATTCAGTGCTTATATGTTTGTTTGTGATCAACAGATATTTTTTTTTAGAAATGTTTTGAAAATATCATCAACTAACCCTGATGCCACTGTGATGTAACTTTTCCTGACGTTCCGTAGGTGGTGTTCTTCACTAGATCCCTGTGTTTAGGCGAACTCCTGGCCTAATGCTGGTCATAGTAGTAAATTATGTGGCAGCACTGTGCTGTTCTGTTTGTTTGTAGTCAGTCATCTCGGCTGGGTCTTACGAAGACATTGTAAATTAGTATTGCAGCCTTCATACCCAGGCGCACAGTGTGCGGAAGAGCTGCAGGGAACATACCCAGAAGACAAAAACAAACCGATCAAGCGAAGTCAGAAATGAAACCAGAAATTGTACAAACTCAGTCATGGTGCTACAAGACCGTTGCAATTATAAAGCGCCAACAACAAACCACCATGTCAATAAATAATTGTTGTAGTCAATCACTAATCCTGCTGCACACAAAAACTGAAAAAGCCACACAACTAATTTTGAAACCTTCTGTGAGACTTGGCAGAAAATCAAACGAAGTCCAACAAATCATCAACAATGTGAACTCTCTATTCTATGCACTTCAGAGTTCAGAGGTTACAAAAAACTTATTACCAAGCAAACATTGGCATGTGGTAGACCATAGACTTCTTAGTTCTTGTAATTCTTTTGAGGATAGGAGTTGCTCTATAATATAATAGTTGCTTGCAAATTATGTGTGATGAGGAAGTAAAGATTTGATGCAAAATTTATAGTGCTCAAGCTAGGATGATATCAATTCTGAAGAAATTAAAACTAATGCAAAAGGAAACACTTGCCAGCAATATTTCGTTTATAACAAGTTTTTTTAAGGAAAATATTAAGTACCTAGTATGGACCTATAGGGACCCGATTTCTCTGATTCTAGGGATCCGATTTTCTTTGATTCTAGGGGCCCGATGATAAGTTTCTTTGATTCTAGGGACCCGATTCGGGTCCCTAAAACTCCTTAACAAAAACCCTGTTTATAAACAATTATTTTGTGAGCTAGACTAATGCTGCCTAATTGAAAAGATTGCAAGGCGTTCAGTTCCTGAATCTCTTAATTGCATGGCTGAAAATCATCAGAATATGTTTGGAAATCCAACTGCATGTGATTTTCCTTTCATTCAGCATCAAGACTAAAAGTAGGGGCAAAAATACAAAAGAAAACTTCATTTTAGGCATAACGTTAACATTATAGGAATGAGGAATACATTTTTTTCTTTTTGACTCAGGACTAAAAGTAGTGAAAAAACAACACAAAAAGGCAATACTTCTAAGAAAGAATCAACACTCAAAACACTAAGTGCAGAGGAAAACAAATTCTTGAATCAACAAAGTTTTTTGATACCACTGCGTAAAAAATGGAAGGGGAAGAAATGGAAAGAAGACAGTAAAACTGCTTTTCTTGTCAACAAGGTAAAGAAGTTGCTTTTAGTGCTAAACATGAAAGGAAGGAAATCCTCACTTCCTTCCTATTTTATTAGTGCTGACACAAATGAAAGCAAGCTGTGGTCTGACAGTTGTTGCATTCATTTTGGTGCTGGTATGTCTGGAGTTTAACACCAGGTTAGTGTTTATTTTGCCATCAATGAGAAAATCTCTGCTGATACTATTATTCCATTCAAACTATATCCAGTTTTGTCCGCATATAACGTTGAGTTAGTCACACTAGTAACATGGTGGACATAGTTGAGTGAGTGGTTAGTGTGTCTATGCCTGTTGTGCAAATGGTCATTGGTTCAGCTCTTACCATTTAGTTTGGTTTCATAGAGATGACACCTTTGATGGGAGTGCTTTTATGTGCTTTTTAATAAAGTTTCAGGTTTAGTTTTTGTGTTTAGGTTGAGGGTTTGCATTTAGGGTTTTAGGTCATGTTACAAAGACCATGACACTCATCCAAGTGTATCGTCCTTGTCACATGACCAATTCAACCAATCAGTTTTACCTCATGGCAAAATAACTCCCAGTGGTGCTTTTGCCTCTGAGACACTGCCCTAACGCTGCTGGATCTTAACAAAACCTTGTAAGTTTGTACTGTAGCCTCATTGCTGGGTGCGCAGTATCAAACAAAGCTCCTGGGAAGTCTTTCTCAAGTCCGTTCAGATGTGAGAGATGCAACACTCCATGAAGTCTGGTCATCTTGGCCTGCCTTGCCATTGGAACACCTTCATGGAGGACCTAGTATGTGTGGCTGAGGTTTGGCCAACTTATGCATCACCTTTGATTAAACTCTGCCTAGTGTGTATGATCCTGTGCACTGTTCATATATACTTATGTGTGTGTGGATGGATCTATCTTGTTCTTGCATTCACACTTTGATCACTTGTGCAGTTTATTGGGGCAATTATGTGATGGGCCAAAGTAGTAAGTGAAAGCAAGAAAATTCTTTACATTCTGTGTTCATCCCTAAAATGAAAGAATTAATTTTTTCCTTTTGCCTGATGTTAGTGCTCAGCCTAAATGCAAAGATTTTTTTCAGTGCGTCTCAGTCTGTTGACGGTGATTCAAATCTCAGGGGTTGTGGAAATTGTCTTTTTCAACCGTGTTGTATGCATAGGATGCGTCTAACCAGTAGATAGATTGATGACCCACCAAACAGCAAATGCTCTGTTATCTAGTGTCTACCACCTTCCAATGGCTATATTAAAATTATGTAGCTTATGGTTGGGTGTGAATTCAATTTAGCCTGTATAGTAGCTTTGTGCATGTAGTGTGTGCTATATAAATTTTTCCACAATTTGCAGATTAACATAAACTGGTAATAATGTAAGCAAAGGAAAATGATTTTATTTTCTGCTAGCATTGCAACAAGCCATCATTTTATGAAAAGCAGGTATTTGAGATGTTGTGGCATTGTTTACCATGGATGTCTATGGAAGTTTCATTATGCTCTTGGAAATCTTGGCTCAAGTGTTTGTTTACGAGGACTGAGTGGTGATGGTGCTGCATTAGATTCATCCATTTCAGGTTTGGCAAGACCTGATGCAGTTCCACTGGGAAGGTCTGATCTTGTACGCAAGATATGTGCTGCCTTTATGTGTAAAGAAGTGATTGCATCTGATCGCTGCCATGATCCTGAGAAAAACTGGCCAAGTGAGTTTGTAGTGACATGTCGTGCATTGGAAAGCTACATGCTGCTTCATCATCGCAAACTTTCAAAAACCCTGATGGAAACTTTTAGGTGCATTGACCCAGACAGAAAAGAGCGGTCTTTCAATGTTGTCCCTGACACTGCTGTTAATGACATTCTGGAGGATTCTATTAATAGTTTTGAAGAACAGTCTTTTATGTCACAGTTTGACTATGTCCTACGTAAAGCTGGGTTTCATAAAGTGCCAGATGACATCATCAAGAACTGCTTGAAAACTCAATCTAAATATGGCAATATTGAAATTGCAGTTAATCTAAAAGATTATAAGTTTTTAAAGTTTTGGGTGTATGGAAGAAAAGATAGCGAGCATTCAAGAGAAGTACGAGGAGTTGACCATGCCACAATAAAGAACAATAAAAATGATGATGAAGTGCTTCAAGAAAGAGTTATAGTTGCTGCAAGAAGCAAATCAAAGAACAATATGATCTTGAAAGGATTTAAAGACATTGCAGTGGGTCATTATGAGACTCTGCTTCCTGAAGCAAAGATTTTAGTGCCACAGAAGCGCAGGTGGTTTTTAAACATGCTTTTGTCCACTACTTTTGTCATTGCGTTTGTCAATATTGTTATGACATTGATAACTGATTTGAAATTTCACAGTGCTGGTCTAATAATTTGCTTCATGGGCTTTGTCGTATATAAATCACTGTCTTTATATGACATCAATCGACAAAAATATACTCTTGAGTGGAAGAATTTATTGTATTATAGAAGCACAGCCAATAATGCTGGGCTTGTCATGGACTGTATGCATCGATTACATGAACGCTTGGTCAAAGATGCTATTATTGTTTATGGAATGGCTCTGATACTTACAAAATCAAGTGAAACAGTGTCTGAAGATGAAATTGTGCACTATGCAAAAATGTGGTTAGCATCACTAAATGGTATAAACTCTAATGAATTTGATTTCACCCCATCTGCAGCATTCAGTTTGTTGGAACAACTTGGTATTTTTGTACCTGTTGTAAAAGAAAGTAAAAAAAATTGTTTTACTTACAAAGTTTTATCTCCAAGCAAAACTACTCTGCAACTGTTGTCTGAAATCCAAATGACTGCAATTGAATAAAGATATCAAGGAAACTTCAATTGCCAGCCATGATCTCTCCTAAGTAACACTTCGCCATGTGTGTAGGTTGATCAGACTCTGCAAATTTTGAAATGTATTTGGATGATATTAAAAATTACATTTTCATTAAGACTTGTATAGAATGTTTAACCTACTTTTATTAATGCATCAATGTGGATCAATCATGAGATAAAACCTATCAATTGATGCTTCTACTATTTTGTGTGGGCAGCTCTCCAAGATATTGTGGGTTGTGTATTTTTTATGAGCTGCTTTTGCTTCAGTTACTGAGGATCGCAGTTGAAATTTCTTTTTATATTTTTGTTTCTCTACAACATAATCAGTTGTTAATCCATCTTCAGTCAAAAAATAAAGCAACACTTGGCAATGCTAGCAATTCAAAACCAAAAGACTCTGTTGATTAAGTTGAAATTTATTGTTTTTAGATGAAATTTATATTTATTAAGTTGGAATTTATAATCAGTTGATTAAGTTGAAATTTATTGGGCATAAGTTCCTTTTAACTTAGCTTTGTAAATTCTTCTTGATGTATGGTAATTTAGATTTTTGAGAAACTTCTTTTTGCCAATTGAATTCATGGACAATTTTGATTTTTGTAAAAATGAGTTTACAATAATGGGTATAGCCATGTAGGTGTACGAAATAAGCTGATAGGAAGACAGATTTCCATTTAGTCAAATGTTGCAGGATGGCTGCACATTAAAACTTCTGCAGTTCAAACAAAGCTTACCTGAGTATGGCAGAATATACCTAAAATGGAGCACTGCATAAGGTTGTGTGTAAGAGTAGGATGGTAAAGTAGATATCATACAATAGATTAGTTGTTTGTTTTGTGTGGCTAATGCAAATTGCTTAATCAGTGTCAAGCAATTTTTGTGCCAATCATCTTTTAGCTTGTTTTGTTGATCGTTATTATTGTAACATTCAAATGCAACCTACAGCTAACTTCCAAGCTGCAGTTATTTGATCTCAGGTAACCCTAGTTTCACTTGCTTGCTAGGAATATGGTTTTACCTCATGTAAATAAGTTCCGCAGTGTGTATACAAAACCTGCATTTTCTAAGCACGTTTCCAGATGTCTTAAGTAAAACCAACATTGTGATTGTCACTGTCTTTTTGAGATTGTCAAGAAAATGTAACACAGTTTATCTCAAATTGGCAGGTTTTACCTGTGAAAGGTGTAAATCAAAAAGATTCAATATTTATACACAACATTTCAAAGAGGGATTTTGAATTCAGGATTCTCAAAGAAGTCTCATGACATTCGTACGTGCACTTCTTGCTGGAAAAGTGTTTGATTTCTTCCAGCTTTAACGTGTCTAAGTTTCCTGATCATTTACCCACATTAGTCAGTGCTGGTTTTGTTATGGAAAGTTTTGGTTTATGAAGATGCAGATGTTGCGATCGGAAATCCCGAGCGGCATGTGCGCAAAGCTTCGCACTGTGACAGCAAGCAACAATAGAGATCATGCTCGCAATCTCTCTTCGCGTACGCTAGTCATCATGTTCAATCTTTCACAGCCGCCACGTCGCAATCTCTCTTACTATTGCTTGCTCGCGCTACACATATGATGGTGTTTCATTTCACGCACATCCCGTTCGTGGTGAATCACACAATCAACGCAACACAACCGGAGAGGTTGCAACACAGAGAATGACGAGAATACTGGTTCAGGCGAAACAGCATGTGATTAGAGGTACAGTTTATGCGCTAACAAAACCTTGTTCATGAAAACTAGACGTGATTGCTGGTGTTTCAAATGTGAAAATAGCCCTGGTGGAAAGTTGTGCCTAATGTATGGCACTCGGTTTACTACCGTTATGACCGCAGTAAAGGCGTGCAGTCGTAAGCAGATAGTCATCACAGTTTCGATATATTGTATGTATTCGTGTAATTAGCAGGTGATTGCGCGCAGGAACAGCCTGTCAATATAACTCAAAGCATTGTGCAACGAGCGCTAGGTACCAGGCTCTCATGTGGTTTTCCCTAAAGGCGCCGCTCATTGGTTGCTTGTTCTGTGACGGTGTTTTGTTGCCTCAGACATAGGTGTTTTTGTGACTTTGTGTGTGCAGATGGTTGTATTGAAACTTGTACGTGAGTAGCAATATTTGCGTGTACTTTTAAGTTTGCGAAATTGTACTTTGCATTGGTGTTATTGACCGGGGGCGTCGTTAGGGAATGACGTCCGCACCAAGCATGAACATAAAAAAAGAAACAACACGTTTTTGAACAAATACAACTGTGGTTAGTTCTTGTATAATACTGTACTAACGCCTCTTGTGAGGCCTTATACGTGAATGGAGACAAGCACCCCAGCTAACCGTAAGATTTATAAATAGAGTGACTCTATATTTGGTTTCACAAGCTGAGACATTACGCAAGTTATGTTGAGCAACGTTCAAATAACGTTACTCAATTTAGGAGTATCTAGACTTCGAACAACATCTGTAAATTCGTCTGATATTTGACGAAGTCTGCGAAACATTTCGCTACGAAAAGTGAAGGACACATGTCATCGTTTATTCCTAATATCATTTCCAGCAGACACATTCCAATTCGTAACTGTCGCAACGACCGTAATATTTTTTCTCACCTGCAGCCAGCCTGGTCTGGCTTTCGTGGATAAGCAAGTAGTTGACCGAGTAACCACCTGGTCATCGTATTTGTAAACGTTGCAAATGATCTGTTGTAAGAAAAAAATATCACGAAACGACACGAAAGCTGCCTCACTGCGTGACACCAGCCCTTGCGACGCCCTCGGAGCTCATCTTGCTTCGGACCGCACTTCAAAGTTTCTTCATGTGTTCCAATATGTCGTTTGTATTTATTATTATTCATGCTGCGAATTTTTTTGGGTGTCACTTCGTTGTGCGCTACGGCATTTTTTGCACTTTGTCTTTGTCTGCAGTGTGAAACAGTTTTACAGTCCGTTGAATTTCATTTGCAGTACATCCAGATCTGTGCGACTGGCGGGTTGCATTGCAAAAATTCGTTAGCTCCTTATCAAAGTTAGGTTCTGACGTTAACCATGGCGTTTGAGAGCGAAGTTTTGAACCCCCCAACGTGTTGTTTGACAAGTGAAGCACAAAGCGATTGATATTCTCTTTTGTTCCCCACGTGGGCTAATTATTATTACACGGGAAGTCCAGCAAGAAAAGTAGTCATGTGTTTCATGATCAGCATTTGAGTAGCAGCTATATCGCAGGTGTTACCGTTTGTGGATTAGACTTATATTCACGTAACGTATGAGTCGCATCTGATTGAGTTTTCCATAGAAGCTGCGGCCATGCGCGTAGGAAAGATGCAGGGTTTGAACACTGGTTTAGTCGGTTGTTAGTGATTGCAACCTGTGAAAGATGTTTGTGACAGTGACATTTTGTTAAATGGATCGTAAAAATGTAGTGTCACTGCATTCTCCCCAGGCAAAACCCTGTCAGAACAACATGGTTGAACCAGAACGATGTCAAAATCAGTCCTCAACGCACGAAAGATCTCGCTTACGACTTTGCTGAAGTTTAACTTGTCTTGGACATAATCTCGGAGCATAGTGGGCAAGACCATCTTGAAATTTTAGCTTTCACTCTCGCCGTCTACAAATTTTAGCTTCTTGACATTTTTGCTTTCACATTCAAAAATTTTTCAACTTTGTACCCATGCTAGAATCACGAAATGTGGATCACATGAAAAGTAATTGTTTGTGAGACATGTTTTTGTTAAAAAATTCAAGCGGACTTCACACTTTCACAAGTTTTTCAAAAATATTTCAACTTTGTACCCATGCTAGAATCACTAGATGTGGATCACGAGAAAAGTAATTGTTCATGACACATGTTTCTGTGAAAAAATTCAAGCGGACTTCACACTTTCATGAGTTTTTCAAAAATATTTCAACTTTGTACCCATGCTAGAATCACGAAATGTGGATCA
>JGI24021J15306_10008862_pt1 | contig 12406 bp, 8 predicted proteins | sample Ectturendosymbi1_FD_15306 | JGI IMG/M metagenome (IMG submission 15306)
AAGCGCCTCTTCAGCTGAGCCGTTGGAGCCAGTTGGGTCGTATGCACCTGGCGGGCGGCGTACAGGCCCGTAGTCAGGTCTCAGGGTTTGGGGAGGCACAAAAATTTTTTTTATTTTTGTTTTTATTATATGTTTTAATAAAAAAATTTCTGGGCACAACAAAATTTGAAGGGCATTTCCCCAGAATGCCCCCTGTGTCAACGGGCCTGGCGGCGTACCTGATGCAGGGCTCAAGTATCGGACCATTTACTTTGAAAACATTTTGCCGCAAAATGAAAAATCCTAGCTGCAGGACTAAACGCGGTTAAGTTTTCCACTCGAAACGTCTCACCTTGTACATAAGAGCTGTGCCGAAACCACCCTGGTAGTTGTTGCTGCTCGGCACACCTTCCATTACACCCGGCACTGGGTTGTATGTGTCAGATGCCCAACACCTTCCGCTTGAGGTGTTGAAAATTCCTGCCAGTACCTTGGGATCCAACCCCAACCTTCAGCGAAAAGACTTGTTTGAGAATTTTAGACCACTATAAAATCAAATAAAGCATAATCAAACTGCTTTCAATCAAAAAGTCATTTGTGAATATAGCAGTCTCACAGGTAACATCGCACTTCACAAACACAGTTCCCCGTCACTTTTGAAATTGTGCATACTAGACAAGTAAAACTATATGCTATCTCAATATCCTGTTGACAATGCTTTCTTATAGAATGTATCTGTACCATTTGCAAAACCTAGATGCGAAACGTTTCCTAAAGCCAGTTGAGTCTATACCAAGTTCTGGACACAAAACGGCAACGATCTTCCTGGGCAACCAAGCTTCAAGCATGCACGAAGCAACATCAGAAGCAATGCGTGTATAGCAGCATGTCACCTTACGCACCTTTCATAGAAGTACAATTAGAAGCGGTAGGTTGGTCGCAAGAACCGCGCAATGCACACAAGACTGTTTAAAAGATTTTTGCAACGGTTGTTATTCTTAATAAAACGTTTTACCAACACTTTAAGGTCAGATAACAGTCTATGGCCATTCCAACAATACCTACAGGTACTGCGACACTGGTATATTGACCAGCGTCTTCCTTCATGATGGCTAAAGCAGAAATAAGGAAAATTTGCACCGAAGGTGATTTCTGTGTGGTAACGACTTTCTGTTGCTGTGACAATACCGTAATCATTCACAAGACCAGTTTGTCTTATCAACCATGTACCCAGCTACCCTACTAATTGACCGCGCCGCTCGCTTGTTTTCGGGTTGCATCTGATAGTTCATTCATTGAAAGGTTGGTGGCAAACTATCTGCAAGAAAGAGTTGGAAACAGTGCTTACAAATTGCGGTCTATGCCGGAAAAAGGGACGTACGTAATTTCAACTCAAATAGCGAGATTTTCTTAGCCCTTGCGAAGACCATCCAACATAGAAACATTTAAAAACCACACGGGTGTACCTTTGGCCAGTACCGTAGCCAGCCCACAACTTTTTTTTTGGGCAAAATGTTTGACTTTAGGCGAGCAACAGTATTTTGGTTTGGGACGCCACTTCTCAAAGCACAAAATGACCAGTTATGCTAAAAATTTGGGGGGGCATGCTCCCCTAGGCCTCCCTGGCTACGCCTATGCTCCGGCGTCTAATCAATCGCAATATCACATCACAAGAAAACGATGAATTAATACACAGATGAAAAGAGAAGCTGCACACTCCACAAAGAGAAGGGGCAGTCAAAGTAGGGTTCCCACACATATTCAAAAACATTTTCCATACTTTTTCAACACCTGTTTAATACTAAATGAAAAAACTTTAATGCCATCATTTATCTTCATTTTTCCTATATTTTATTCATGGAACGTAATGGAAAAAACATCTGTAAAACTGTCATCAGTGGTAAAAACAAAATTGAATTCATAAACAAATGGCTGAATTTGGAATTTCCATACTTTTTCAATACTTTATGTACACTTTGACCAAATTCAATACTTTTTCAAGGGGCTGAAAACCGATTTCACATTTCAATACCGCGTGGGAACCCTGTAAAATGCTAACAAAGTGAAGAAATATGTATCTACTAAAGATAACGTGAGACAAATACGTGGTAAAACGTCAGATAAAAATCTGGAGCTGTGACAGCAATATAGCATACGACAAACTTGGAAAAACGAAAAACCTTTGAAACGTTTACCGTTGACGTCGAATAAACAGTATAATGCCGAAGAAAAAAAAAGATAAGAATGACTTCAAGCAAAGCTATTGTTAACTATGCATACCTCGAAAGGTGGTAGAGAACACAAACTTTTATAAACTATGGAGCGACGCAAGATTAAGGAAGGTAAAGTGGAAAACAAGACAAACTGATGCAAAAGGAGAGCTTTGGAAGTGAACCAAAAAGTTGACTTCAGACTAGGAGGCCACTGGTGAAAAATTGCAGCACTAAACATATATGATTATTTCTACACGGTCAGTCTGAAAGCACACAACTTCAGTTCGTTTTCGGCCAAAACGGTTTTGTAAAGTTCCTGGACGAGGAGTTAATGACGCAGAAAACATGTGCTGCTTCCTGATAGCAACTGTTCAACTAGTAGTCTGCTCATTTCTGGCATAGCAACGAAATAATCACTGAGAGTCTGTGTTGCTTACATAGCATAAATTTTTCAGTCTTGTATCCACACAGGACCAAAAAACTTACGTTTAGCTAAAACAGACACTTTACTTTCGTAACATTTTACGCCCAAACTGGTATGTTGCTACTTTTCCGGTAATCATAAAAAATAAACTTAAAAATAGTACCAGCAAAACAGTGGACACATATGTCTCGAAACAAACAACACGCAGATTCTAAAAAACAGTTTTTGCAAAACCTCTGAATTTTTTTCTGAGCCTCGCGTAAATAGCATTCATTATTATCATATTTGCCCAAAAACATCAAGCAGTCAATGGGGATAGTTTTATATTGACTTCAAACGAATACAAGAAACCTTGTAAGCGCAATGTTCGCGAAAACGACAAAAGACTGTTTTTGGTTATTTGGGTGCAAAATGCAAATCAAGCATATTATTTGGGTGCAAAATCACCAACAAACCAAAAATAGTCTTTTGCCATTTTCTTATCTTTACGACGTATCGACGAAGACTCGTGTGGCGCACAGAAGTAGTATCGCTTTAGTACGGCTGGATCTTGTACATAATCACTAGGAAATTAACGCGGTATTATTTAAAAGTTAACTGGTTCACAAACACCGCACGACCACTAAAACTTATACATTGACCACACCAGTCAAACTATAATTAATGCTCATTTTACAGTCAGCAAAACACGGTACCAGGTCGCTTACCTAATTCCTAGGTTCATTGCTTCCGACACACCGATCATCGAGATGGCGAGAAGCATGTTGTTGCATAGCTTGGCCGCCTGGCCTGTCCCCACTGGACCGCAGTGCACCACGTTCTGGTAATGAAACATGGGAAGACTGCAAGGTCAAGTTTGAACGTTTAGTAAGTCGCAATAAAGAGCGCAAAACCTGATTTTAAGTGAAAGTATTTTGAACGTTTAGAAAACAGCTGTTAATGCAACTTTATTGTATGAAGCGAAAGAGGCTGAAGCACGAAGCCCACATACGGTACGTCACACACAAAACAACGAGACGACTTCGAACGTAATTTAGCGATAATGTTGTGTGCTTACGTCAGTGATTAATAAATCGTGGTGAGCATACAGCTTTTTGGCAAAATTCAAGAAAGCGTGGTAATCAAGGAGCTACTCGATTGCACAGAAGTACTGTTCACGTAACTTAGATAGTAACCGTGCTGAAAAGTCACCGTACTTCCGAAAACTTTACGGCGGGTGTACATTCCTAGAAATGATGACGAGGCTGATCAGGGGTATAATATTGACAAGTGTGGGGACGCACCCAAAAACGCGAGCCATTTTCTACAGCCCCTCAAACTCACTTTCAACCCAGTATTTAATGAAGCGTTCACTTCCATTACACTACAAATGAAAACATGAAAGTGTGGAATCGCGGTCCCACCCCACTGCACCCCTGCACCCCTGCGGGTGATTAATCACGATTAATCACGAAATCACGATTCGTTGAATTGACCTAGATTCGAATTGTCACAAATTAAATGCAAGCACAGGTCTTGTGTTAACGTTCAACACTGACTGGTGAGAAGCACACCCGTTTAATTCTTCGTTATTCTAAACATGCTGAGTATGCTTGAGCAGCTAGCATGTGTATAGTGACCCATTTGCGCCATGTAAAAACTTTGTTGTTTAAAAAAATCACTAAAAACTTTTTCTCCACGAAAACAATTTGCGAAAAAAGAAAATTTTTTTACAAAACAACTCGAAAGAAAGATCTTTCAATTGGCAAAGTCCTTGAAACTGAAAAAAAATATTTTTCTAAAAAAAATATATTTTTCAAATTCGTGTGAAGATTTCATGACGAATTACTTTTTCGTTCCTGAGCCCAACTCCGCCAATGCGAAGTGTTTCCCCTTGACGTTTGTGAATAAACCATGTTGTGAATTCATCTATTCGTTTTTTTGGGCAGATTTTAATTTAAATCATCGCTAACCTTGTTTCTTCAACGCTATATTGCTTTGCATTCTATCAAGTAAGTCTAATGTGTTTTTCTTTAAGCCAGTTTGAAATTGTGATTGTTGTTATGGTAGTCGGAAATTACGAAATGCATATACATCCAAGGAATTGAAACTTTTAATACGGTGGCTTTGCATTAGCCACACAGCAATTAGGTTAGTCTTAAGTACAGTAGATATATGTCAAAGGTTTAACGCGGAATACTACACCAAAAGCAGCAGGAAAGGTCGACATGCGTGTTTGTAAGTAACGCTTGTTGCATACCTAGTTACACAGTTCTGTAGAGTTCTAACTTGCGTCAGAATGATGGTTGTTCCTAAAATTCTATAGGCTATAAATGTGTCATTTGTAACATTGGATAACTCTTACTTGATAGAATAGGCCAGTGTTCCCTCTAAGATTTTTGTAAGTCGGCTGGTGTCCAAAAAGCGCCGTCAAGATCAAAAGAAACTTAGGCGCCCTTTGTAAATTTTCCTAAAATGCGTCCATTTTCATCGAAAAAACTTTTCATCAACCAGTTTTAGTGAATGACCAAAAAAATAATGGTCTTCACTTTTTCCATGTCAAACAGCTTCGTTTTGGACGCATAAATCGTGAAATTGCGCTCAGAACTTTTTCATGCACCTCGCAAAGCGAAAACTTCCAAAATGCGTCTCAACTTCACAGCAAACGGCTTCGTTTTGGACGCATAAATCGTGAAATTGCCCCCAGAACTTTTTCTGTAAACCTTGCAAACGGAGTACTTCCAAACTGCGTCTGAACTTCATGGCAAACAGCATCGTTTTTGGACGCAGAAATCGTGAAATTGCGCCCAGAACTTTTTCTGTAAACCTTGCAGGCGTAGAACTTCCAAAATACGTCTGATCTTCACGGCAAACAGCTTCGTTTTGGACGCATAAATCGTGAAATTGTGCCCACAACTTTTTCTATAAATCTTGCAGGCGGAGAACTTCCAAATTGCGTCTGAACTTCAAGGCAAACAGCTTCGTTTTTGTACGCATAAATCGTGAACATGCGCCCAAAACTTTCTGTAAACCTTGCAAGCGGAGAACTTCCAAAATGCATCTCAACTTCACGGCAAATAGCTTCATTTGTGGACGCATAAATCGTGAAATTGCGCCCAGAACTTTTTTATGCACCTCGCAAAGCGAAATCTTCCGAAATGCGTCTCAACTGCATGTCAAACAGCTTCGTTTTTAGACGCATAAATCGTGAAATTGCGCCCAGAACGTTTTCTGCAAAATTTGCAGACAGAAAACTTCCATGATGCGTCTGAATTTCACGGGAAACAGCCTCGTTTTTGGACGCTTAAATCGTGAACATGCGCCCAGAGCTTTTTCTGTAAACCTCACAAGCGGAAAACTTCCTAAATTGCGTCTCAACTTCACGGCAAACAGCTTCATTTTTGAACGCATAAATCGTGAAATTGCGCCCAGAATCACGCACGTCGCAAAGCGAAAACTTCAAAAATGCGTCTCAACTTCATGTCAAACAGCTTCGTTTTTGGACGCATAAATTGTGAAATTGCGCTCAGAACTTTTTCATGCACCTCGCAAAGCGAAAACTTCCAAAATGCGTCTCAACTTCACAGTAAACGCCTTTGTTTTGGACGCATAAATCGTGAAATTGCCCCCAGAACTTTTTCTGTAAACCTTGCAAACGGAGTANTTCCAATCTAAACGGCATGAAAAGATGGCATGAAAGTTTTCGATTTCTTCGGATGAANACAACATCAGAAATATGATGANAGAAGAGGCAAAGAAACAGAAACCAACAACCGAAACAAGACCTCGCTGGAAAATTCATGCATTTGGAAATCGAGGCATGCATAAGGATTCGAGTAAATTATTTTGCCATAAACGTCCGATGGTTTTGTGAAAGCGTTGAGGTCAAAAGTAAAACTTTGTCAGTTCCCGATATGAGAAGCGAACATGCAAGCGATTTCTTGCAAAACCTCATGTCTGATGTTCGGAAAGAGTTGGAAACTGAAAAGAAGCAGAGTGTATGCGCCGTTACCGACAGTGTATCGAACGTGATAAGCACGATAGAGAAGCAGAATGAAGAAATTGAAGATTGTGAAAACCGTGGAAGTTCTGCTTTTGATACAGATGAAAGTGAGCATTAAATTTTAGATAGCTTAATCGAAGAAGTTAGTAAGAGTCACGATATTTACCACATGTGGTGTTCATGCACTTCAATTGGCAATACGTGATGCTTATCGAAGTGTCTGCTGTTCTAAGTCTTCTGACAAAATTTAGGCAAGTTTCCAGCTGCTGCTACGACCCAAGATAGACCGCATCTACACGAAACTTGGCAGAAAAGCTGCAATTCGATTCGTGATCAAAACACACGATGGGGTTCAATCTACCTGATGCTTAAGCGCATTTTTTGAGCTAAATTATATTCTGGTTGACATAACAATCCACAAATTAATTTGAGTAATACGCAACGGGATCAAGAGAACGATTTAGAAGTGTTACTTTGTAAGCCTTTTGAGGCACACAAAAGGAAGAGTATTTAATGGAGGAAGATTTAACTCCGAGCAAACTTGTTAAGATTCGCATACCTTCTTCTAGTTGCTTTGACAGGTCATAGGTTTTTAGTTTTTTGTTTTTTTTTTGGACGACGAGGAAGGGGAAGACCAAGAAGAAAATGGAGAAGGTAGGTGGAAGAAGAAATTAGAAAAATTGGTCAGAGTCAAGAGGACACTATGAATCGATTAAAGTGGGAAGGACTAAAATTAATTGGAAGGTCATTAAGGTAACCACCGCGTCAGGGATAATACGGGATTTAAAACGTGGACTGCTACTTGTTGCTGTTTATTGCGATCCCCAGGACAAAATGGTGGCCACAGACCATCGGCANGTCATAGCAAAAAAATCCCTATGCGAACTAACTTTGGAGAAAGATCGGTTTATTGAAGACCAGGAAAACGTGATACTCGCTTCAGTGTCCTCACCGTTCACCGATTTCAATGACGATAGACTCCACTTTGAAGACATCTCGACAAGTTCGAAAAAATAAAAGCGTAGTCGTTGGGAATCAACTCAGCATCGCATTATTTTGGTGCAACTGCCAGATTCAGAAATTCTTCCGCTCGCTTCATGAAGTGAAAAACATAGGCCGTTTGCCGAAACTGTGTTTCTATCTGGCCATACAACATTAATTTTCAATCGTTCGACAAGTTGCAGTGATTGTCACAGCTTTCCCAGCAACGCAAAGTACCGTTTAGCGGCTCTTTTCCGCTTTAAGCATAGTAAAGTTGGACTTGCGAACAATGTTCCCTCGTAGGTGCGCAATGTACCGCCAGACCATTTGCGCAGTGAAATCTCATTCTGACCCACTTGCAACATTCCAAGCTTAACATTTTGACAACATTGTATACTTTCTCGAATACTTTACAAAGTTTGTAATTCATTTAGAACTCGGCAAACTCAGCTTTAGAATATCCATGCTCAGGAAAACAAACATTTGCTCAGTGTAAAATTTTGGTAGAGGGAACATTGCTTGCGAACAAAACTGCTTTGCTAGAGTGCTAGTGTAAAAAACCTGGAGTCGGAGTCAAAAAATATTAAGTTCGGTTCCGAAGTCGGATAAAAAATTTCCAACTCCAAAGCCCTGCGGCCCGCCAGCACATTTCAAAAGGCCCGTGGCTTTGGTTTCATAGTGTGTTGCACAAGGCCCGCGCCCGCTAAAGCCCGGATTACACTTCTGCGTCTGAGCGACAGAGGTTTCTTGCTACTTAAAACGTATCCCGTTGTGTTTTGGTGTGCTGAGAACGGATCTGAGCACGAGCGACGTTGGAAAGATCTGTTTCTGCTTCAAATCTTAAGCGAAACACCTGAACTGCGCTAAACTGCACCCACCTTGCAGTAAAATGGCGGAAAGGACTGTTGGCCCGTAGGCGCCCTCACATGATAAAATTTGGCCCTTTTTGAAAATAGTTTGGACACCACTGACTTCAGCTTTTCAACATATGTCTGCTAAGAGAAAAAAGCACTGTATCATAGGCAAACATTTCGTAACAAAAATGGTAAACATATATTTGCCGTTGATACGTTCCGTAATAACAATATGCCACGTTCGTTTCGTTCAAGTCAAAGGGGGAAAACAGCGGCGCAGAGGAATTTGAATTTCTGTTTTAACGTTGGTTCGGAAGATAAAAGATCAAACTTTTTCTTGCAAAGGTCAAGCTTTCTTGCCTAAAAGCACAACTGTGTAGAGACGGGCCAACAACACAAGGCCTTTATCAGTGAATCTATATTTTTAAACAACACTTAAGCCAAAATAAATGATCAGGGATCAAGGAGTTCCAGTTAAAACTCCGACTGGCGGACGCCCGCAATCCCCGCGGGGGTTAACTGCGCAATTGCCATTTTGAAAGATTTCAACAAGGCATTGCTTTTTGCTAGATTTCCAAAAAATACGCAAAACCGATTGTCTCGGCCTAGAAAATTTTTCAGTTGATGTGCGGATCACAGTTATACCTACTTTTCCGATATTCTGTAAAAGCTTGCTCGCTCTTTGAAAATCTGCTGCTTCTCCTCCAACCATGAACGTTAAAGTGGCTGCCTTTGCCGCACCAACACCTGTGCAAATGCCACGTTAACTTTCTGAGATCTTCATTCGATGCGTGAATTTTGCCATATCATTGTATTAACTACAAGCAAGCGGAATTACAGCTTTTATCATTAAAAGGTAGCGCACCATCACAATCAGGTCAGGCACCTGATGCCATAGTGCGCTTAAGTACACACCATACATCATTCGAAGTTGAAATCATACATCACAAAACAATCGTGTAGGACAGTGCTTCTTAACCGGGTGAATGGTTCACCCCAAGGTGAATGAAGTTTTTACAAGGGCGAATGAAACTTTTGTTTCTAATTTTTTGAATCCTCTGCTAACGTGCATATATCTTAGTTTTTTACCCAGCACATATTGTCAATCGTGAATAAAATGGCAAACTTCAAGCGTTCTAACTTTACGTCTGCAGCAGTCATCAACTTATCACTTCAGAAAAACCGTAATATTGTGCAATTAACTGCGTCTATGACGTATTAGGATTAGAGTTTACCCAGAGATGCCATGCTTCACTCATTCGAGTAAGGGAATCTTGCTGTGCTCTGCATCAGCGTCCTGTGCAAATGTTATCTGCTATAATTTCCGTACTTTTGAAAGTTTTATTCTCAATATCGAGTGAAAGCCACCAGTCGAAGTACAGGAGTAGCCTATTTGTGATACTTGTGCGTTACCACTTTGGTATTGATTCCAAAATCTAATATGCGTTTATATCTCAGGTAATACCTGCAGAACGTCTAAGAAATGCGTACAAAAACATTTTGTTTTGATTTAAGCGAATGTAAATCTGTAGATTAAATCGATCAGGACACGCCAGCTCTATCAGCTCTGCAGTTTAAAGAACCAGGTTTAAAAAGGAAGGTTGTTATTGAGAATAAGATCCCTTCAGCAAGATTTTCCTCAAAGAGCGTCTTTCAAAACATACCTCTAGTGTGGGTAATATTGGGTTCGTTTGCTTGAATTCATAGAGTATAAGAAAATTGCATTAAGAGTCTTGCAACAACTGGTGATCATGACTATTATGTACATGTCAAAGAAAGGATTTTCGTGTTTGGTCCAACTGAAAACTAAAAAGCGAAATGCGTTAACCCGGGTGGCATTGGAGGACTTAATTCATCCGCAGTTAGAAAAGTTGATCACTGCAGTTCCGGAGCAGCGCAGTCATTAGTAACGGCTTTCTGTTGTAAATATTTGTGGTTTGTTAACGCTTTTTGTGTTTTGTTATTGTGTCTGCAGTGCTAGAGGTCTGGAGCTTGATTCCCACTGAGCTCGTAGTTTTCAGGTTCTGTGTCGTTGCTCGTTAAAATAGATCAGATGACTACATTTGTTCCTTTCGTAGCTTCGCATTTCTTAGAAGCTGATGGCGGATTCGGCTGTCTTTTAATGAGCCACTTAGCTAAAAAGTAGGTCTTGTACAAAAATCAAACTCATTAAAAACATTGTATATAGTTATATGTCACATCGATCGTGGGTTTGCCATAGGGTGAATGGAAATGCAGCAATCGATNGCAAGGGTGAACGAAAGCGATAAAGGTTGAGAAGCACTGGTGTAGGACATTTGTGTGAGGCGCTTTTGTTAGACGAAAAAACTCACCTCCTGAGACAGGCGCATCAACATATGTCGCTGAGTTGTGTGATGCTTCTGCTGCTACTTTTCTTGATACTGCAGGATCAATAGTGGAACTGTCAATCAGCAAACTTCCTTTTTGAACTGAACTGCAGAAAAAGAAAACAATAGTTGAGCGAAGATTAAAATAAAAGTTGTAGAACCTTCTTACCTAAAGTTAATAATGGATCGAACGAACACTTTTACTGCTAACAACCATATAATATATAATAAAGTGCAGCACTTGCTCTTGCTGTGGTTGATGATACGTCAATGCTCGGATCCTTTTCACTGGAAAGAAAAACTCTTGAACACTTTTGTTAAGCTGCAATATCTTCTTGCAAAGCTGACCTTTCATTTTATAGCACTAGCAGCAATCTGTGAATGCACTTGTCTTCACATTAAATTCGGCTTCCTTTAGTGTTCATAGCAATGAAACCATGAAGCGGGTTATAGATGAAATCTGCTTCAGGAATCTTCAAGCACATATGTGCAAATATTAAGCAAACTGCAATTACAGTAATCCTCGGTTAATCCGGATCTTCGCCAAAATCGGATAAAACTGATACGAATGATTTCTAACGCTTTTCTCCATAAAAATATTCGGTTTATCGGAGAAAATCTGCACATCTCGTAATCCGGATTTTTGTCTCTGGGAAAGATTCGGCAGCTTTCAGACGCAACACAAGCGTGCTAACGATCACCAACGAGCATATAGAAATATCATAACGGCCGCAACTGCGTGCAACATTCGACTAATCGTGAAGACAATTATTACGTCACACACAGGCATGGCTTATCATGTTGAACATACTGCTCAAAGGACGCTGCCGCACCACGGTTTCAGCCTATTGATCAGTATTAAGTGTGCGTGTGCAGAGCTTTATTCCTGAGCGTACAGTATTGTGCTCGGTAACATGTCTGGAGGACATTTCCTTCCAAATAGAATGACTGCTTATGGACCAGTCGCAGAAATCTTTGCGTCAGCCCAAAATCCCAGATTTCCTCGCAGCCAAGCAACCTAAAATTATGAACCTAAGATTGTTCATAACTAACTGGATATGGCAGTTGATGTACCATTGTAAATACATCAATAAATTCGTTTTGCTTCTGCGAAAGTCAGCTGTTGGGTCGTAAATGTGTTCAATTTAAGTAATTTTCACCGACATCTTACTAGTCACCACTTAGATGACGTCAGGCTAGAAACAACCATATTCGGTTAATCCGGATCTTCGCCTAAACCGGATAAAATCGTCGGTCATATCGAATCCCGATTATCTGAGTTTTACCGTAGTAGAACACCAAGACAACTGTTGAGTGAAAATCGCTGTAAACCAAAAGCCAGCTACGGTCGCTAGAAATGAACAAATGCACGCAACCAACAAAATATCACTACTAACAGTTAAAGTACAACAAAATAATACGTGACCAAGATTCTGCTTCTGAAATTATTTTACAATTAATTTACGCTTATGCGAAAGTAATTGCACTTAGGAATGGGCGTCGGAAGGGGGGGCAGGGGGAGCCTTTCCCCCTGGATTTTGAAAATTTCGGCAAAAAAGGTTGTTTTTCTACTTTCGAGTGGGAAAAAAACAAATTTCACCACTTTTGCCCCCCCCCCTAGAGAA
>JGI24021J15306_10008863_pt1 | contig 12405 bp, 15 predicted proteins | sample Ectturendosymbi1_FD_15306 | JGI IMG/M metagenome (IMG submission 15306)
GATGAATGATTAGTCGAGCTCGCTGCTGGACGATGACGACGAAGAAGAATCCTCGTCTTTGGTCTGCGAAGGAGGAGGTCGGTTGGTTACGCTTCAGCAGCTCCAGTGTGCGCAAAGGATTGCTCGCGAAAATGGCGATAAGCTTTTTCTGGTCAACTTAAAATCGTCAGGATTCATAAAAATTCGTCGTTTTCCGTCAAAAACCAGCGTCTCACATTTTTCATCGAATCCGCCCTGCAGCAACGCTGTGGAGTCGGAACTGAAATTTCAAGCTCCGGCTCCAGGCATCTAGAACTTTTTGGCGCCCGTTTCGGGACCCTCGGCTCAAGTGACAACTGAAAAGCATTGCATTGTTTGTATGATTCGCCCGCTCCGCAAACTGTGCCTGCAGAACCGGAACCAACACTTCAAGCTCCGACTTCAGCCATCCAAAATTGCTTGGGCTCCGGTTCCGGTTCTACAGCCCTGGTCTGCATTTTGCCAAGAGCATCTAAACCACGAGCTCTTAACCCGGGATCGGTGAAAGTGATGTAAGGGTTAATAGGCTTTGCAGACATTTAGATTATTACTACGATGATTAACACCTGATTTTGAATATTTATTGCAACGTTTCTTCTTGAGGGGTTCGTAACCTTTATCAGAATGTACTGATTTTCGTTTATCTTTAAAAAACGGCGCCATTTTAGCAGGTTTTTTAAGAGATGTTTCAGGGTCCCTAGAATTGAAAATCGGGTCCCTAAAATCAGAGAAGATTATCATCAGGCCCCTAGAATCAGAGAAAATCGGGAACCTACCGCGTACCTAACTTTTTGCTTTAAAAACACCTGCATTTTAGCAAACTGGAGCTCATAACCAACAGAATGCAAGACTTCTCCCAACAAGTGATACGCTGGAATGGACCTCCCAACAATGCTCCGAAACACGTTGCTTTCAGGTCATACAGTGGAAAACACAAAGCAGTGAATTTGTAAGTGGGTTGTGCCCTTTGAAAACGGGGGGGGCCAAAAGTTACCTTCTCAGCAAGCGACTGGTTCTTCAGCCTCTCCTTGTTCAACTGGTCCTGGGTCTGCTTGAGCACCGTCTGCAATTTGTTGGCCGCCGCCCCAAGGTTCTTGGTCAACTGCTTCTCTTTCTCCAGCCGCTCCTGTCTTAGAAACGACGCAGTAAAATGCCTCGTGCCGTTGCCAGGCAACAAGACGCGCGGGCGCGACGAGCACAATGCGCATGCGCGCGCAAAACGGGCTGGTGCCCGACAGCAAGCTTCGTGCGCGCTGCTTTGCCATGACGACCGCGAAGCGGTCGTTTGTTCGGCGCAACCCGCTTGCGTCGCACGGGGCGAGATGGGCTTCGATCGCCGAGTAAACGGGGCGAGCGCGGGAAAAAGCTGCGTTTTTCGAAGCGTCTCGAAAGTGCGGGAAAGACAGGAATCGTTTTCAAAACAAAAGCGAATTATTAACTTCAAGCGGATGACGACATACGCTACGTCGATGATAACGTAAGCTGTTGCGGATGCAAGGTACGTCACAAATACGTAATGGGAAGGCAAGAAAGGCGCTGGAGCTAAAGGAGAGAAACGGAGGAGCAGGATGTAAAGGTAACGAGTTTTGTGGTCGGAATGCAAAGAAATTATTACTTATTCGATAAATTGTCCGAAATCGTCCAGTGCTTACACGCCCGCACAGCGAGAAGCACTATGTCCCATGGGTCTTCAAGCCTACAACTACTCTATTTACATAGATGTGTGCCCCTTTCTTTGCAACAGCAGCGGCCCTGTAACAGCGCATCTTTCAAAACGCTTGACGGTCGAGTTTATTTGACATTCAAATGAAACACCAGTTCACGACTATTGGCTGCTGTTTCGGTACCTAATTAGAAACCTTTTTCCCGCGCTTTCTTGACAATTTGGTTGGTCCAAGGGCCGCCTGCTTAACCTGCGAAAGTAGCGCAGGTACCGTTAGAGGCTGATGAATCAGCGCTTTTGTGATGAATCAGCACCTTTGCAAAGAATCAGCGAGTTTGTGATGAGTCAGCGCGTTTTAGTAGCAGTCGAGGCAAATCTATCGTCAATCACAAGGCTTCGTGAACAAATCGACTTCAGGGATTGAACAATTAACTTCTCGAGCAGGGAGGCGTCTCAGGCACCGCCCCCTCCTCTGTGGATCCGGCACTTTGGGGGGGATGGCGTGTGCACGTCATCGACTTTAGAGGACGACAGTGCCAGGTGACGGAAATGAAGGCAAAGCAACAAGCAATCGTTACCAAGCAAAGCAGAGCGAGGAAAAACGAGAAATGGATGAAAACACTGCACGACAAATTATGTCATCGTTAACGTCACAAAGCGCGCTTGCCTTCAGCTTCGCGATCTCGTCTTCGGCGTTTCCATTCTCAAGCGCATGGTCACGTGACTGATAAAAAACAAACACAGCGAGAAATGAAGGTCATGCACCACCATGCAAAGTGCTAGTTGCAATGCACACGGCACGCACGCGCGATATTTACGCGGCACACACGCACGCGTGATAGCAAGACGGCGAAACAGGTGATTTATGTCTCTTTTTACCAGTTGTCATGGAAACGAACACTGGAACTCTATCCAGGCCATGCGTTTTGCAAGGTTCTCAAAAGCAAATCAATCAACAAACTTAAGCCGTAACAGAAATAACATTCAAGGCAGGCCATCCGGTGAACACACTGTACACTGAAGGTAGCATCTACGATGAATATTTCCAACCACGCCTTGGCCAACACACGTTTACAGCTTTATTTTCAGAAAGGTTGTTTCGAACCTGTACTTCTTCAAAAAAAAAACCGCTTTCGTATCTTTTGCAACAATAGCGCTTGCTGCAATGCATCGGAAGGAGCAACAGTTGCTTCGTCATCAACATCGCTACAGCGAACAAACGCTCTTCGCTACAGCGAACAAACGTTCCTTGCTACAGCGAACAAACGTTCCTTGCTACAGCGAACAAACGTTCCTTGCTGCAGCGAACAAACGCTTATTCGCGTTATTGCTTTAAAAAAGCACTGAAGGAGAAAGACGTTTTGCAGCATAAGCCCTTCGTGCGGCGGAAATCGCGGAAACGACGCGCAGCGAGCGACCCACTCCCCGTTCGCGGCAACGTAGGTTTAGATTTTGATGATGTCGTTCCCGTGTTTGGCAGAACTGACTATTTCTTTTGCAGCAACGCCCAAGGATCTCAGGCGAATCAGCATTCAACACGTCACAACCAAACCAACACGTCGGAAGCAACAAAGCCTGTCAATGAGACGTCATCAAACGCGCGTTTCACCCCCCCTCCCTGGTGGTGCCAAACGTTGCCCAGCAACGCAGTGTCAGGGGGGCGCTAACAAACAACGAGCTATTATTGTCAAGCTAAGCACTCGTGTGGTCGTTACTTCAAACAGACATGCAACATGCAGTGCTGCCCATTCAAAAACAAGCATTGGCGCTCTCAAGAAAACTGTTTTGGCCAATGAGCTACATTCAGCGTTTTCTGTGGGATGCGACTTAATGGACGCTTTTCATGGTTTCTTAAAATATACACCTCCCGCTAAATATCGATCTAGTGATGAAAAATTTCGGAAGAAATTCAACTCGAATCAATTTTTTTATTACTCGAATCAATTTTTTATTATTACACCCAAAGGTTTGTCAAAAAACGTCTTGAAATTCTGCAATTTTTCACTCAACTTTAGCACGACTACAAATCACGTGTAAATGAATAATTTCGAGCGCTGCTCAATTATTTCACAAATCAAAAAAATCGGCACCAATCTGTGCAAAGAACACCGAGATATCACGTGATAAGCACTGCAATCAAAAATATCAACGAAAACCCGAAAAAACACTTTCCCTTTCTGTTTGTGTGAGTCACAACAACCGTTTATGACGTGGACGCCACGTCACACAGGCAGGCATGCAGGGTCACCTCTCCGGTCCGCTGTTGCTCAACTATCAAAAATCCGTGTTCGGCGTCCTCGCTTATCGCGACCCCTGGGGGGTCGGGGTCTCGTGATGGGGAGGAGAGTCGCGTCGCCTCATCACGAAGCTAAACAGTCACAGACATAGACACACACGGATCACGTCAGCGCTTGTGACGTCACGCCGCCGTCATGCACGCGCGTGTCGAAACGCGACAACAAACGCCAACTTACCTGCTCCGGAGGGGGAAGGGGGGTCTCGGCGCGCGCGGAAAGCTTCTGTCTGCTCTCCTCTAAGTCGTTCTCGGTCTGTGCGGAAGGAAATAACCGAGTCAGTTGTTTGTTGCTCGAAGTTACGCGAACAAGAGGCGTAGCTACCCGAGCAAGAGACGAAGTTACGCGAACAAGAGGCGAAGTTACCCAAGCAAGAGAAGAAGTTATGCGAACAAGATGATTGGATTTCAGGTGGTTGGCCCCCAATTTTAAGGAAAAAAAAGAAAAATCACGAACGAAAGCTCAGAATCTTTTGACAAAAACCAGTAGCGTTTTCTCTGGTTTTCCTAAATTTTCTCTGCATGCAATAACATTTTTTTTAGTTAGAAACATAAAGTTCATGAGAAACCCGGTCGCATTGACTTTAGTTGTACCCACATTGATTTTATTGTAAACCCACCCCCAATGACTTAGGTTGCAATCCCTCCCCACCCCATTGCCGTTGTTGTGACCCACCCCCACTGACTTTTGTTGTGAAACCCCACTGATCGTAGTTGTAATCCCCCAAAGCCACCAACAACGGATGTCAGTTTATTCATGTTTCAAACGCAAACAAAACCGGTTGACTTGGCAACAGCAGCCAACACCAACGTTTGGTGGCGCAAAAGCGCGCCAGGATATTTTAAGAACTCGCGCAGACCCCCAATGCGAAAGGAACTGAAGGCATCCAGCGTCAGGCCACCCGCAGACCGAAGCGGGTGAGTCGAGTCGTCGAGTATAGGACGTCGTTGCGAGTCAGACAACCCGTTAATGACTCGACACCATGCACTGACTTAAGCTGGCAGAGAAATAATGATCCATCGCCAACATACAACTCGATTTATTCAAAACGAACTCGTCTATTCCCCAAAACCAGTGCGAGTTACGGTTCTCACATACAGAGTCAAGGCTCCTGCGCAATTTTGAACATAAATTTCCAGATTTTTTCCGGATCTTTTCCACACTTTTACCAAACGAACTTTTCTGAAAGACCCACCCAGATCGACTACAGGCACTACAAGGGTAACATGATGAAAACGAAATTATATCAATCTTGAACAAAATATTATGAAAACGTATGTCAAAAGATCAACCCTGTAAAAGTATTTTCTTTTCCATGCTAACAGACCAAAATAATTTTTTCCAGACTTTTTAAGACCCTGCAGGAACCCTGTGGAATGGACGTTCCTGGCGCATGCGCTGTAAGTTAAAGGTCCTGGCAACTCGACAAATGTCGTCACAATCGACAACTTTGCCTCCCCCCAATCAAATCACTGACCTCGCGAAGTTTCGTTTCCAAGGCGTCCCGTTGCTGGGAAACCTCTTCCAAGCGTTTGTTGTTTTCCAACAGTTTCTGTGACGAAATAAAACTAAGGTAGAAAACTGACGCGTTGTCACACCTGGTATCGTGTTGTCCAGTGGTAAGGTATCAAACGAAAAGGTTTTAAATGTGGTCAACTACTAATAATCAGGATTCACACACATTTTTGAAAATCATTTTCAACACCTTTTCAGTACTAATTTAAACGTTCAACGCCATTGTTTTTCTTCATTTTCGGAAATTCTCACTCATGAAACTCAATTTTTCACACTGCACAGCACTGCATAATCAATTAAGTGTTTTGCCTTCAGGAAAATTCTGCTCATATACTTGAGGTTTCTTTTCCATTTAGAATTCCCATACTTTTTTCAATACCGAATGGACATTTTGGCCAAATTCAATACCTCTTCAAAGTCATGAAAACTAATTTTGAAATTCAATACTTTTCCAATGCTTTCAGCAGCGTGTGGGGAACCGTGAATAATAGTAGCATGGCCCAAAAACTTTTCTGGGAGCACTCTACTCACTTTCTCAGCGTCGCTTCTCGTTTTCCTCTCGCTTTCCAGTAACGAGCTCCTTTCTTTCTCTTGCTTTTTCTTCAACTCCTCCCTTTCCGCTTCTTCTTTCTCTGCCGCGCTTTGCAGGTCGGAGAGGAGTTGCTCCTGATGATAAGAGCATTGTTTGGCAACAATGGCACAGGTGTCGACGCTTCCAGCGAAGCAACGTCCCCCCCTTCTCAGAACGCACAGCACTCCCCTTTTTCGCAGAACGCTTGACAAGCTAGCATCGCAGCCGTGTGAGCGACAAAGAAACTTCCCACAGCCGTGTTCTGTCACACAACGCCTACTGAACAGATTATATTTGACCAGAAACTGCCGCACTGCATCTGTTCTAAGCAGGTAGAAAATCTCGCGCGTGCACGACCATTGCGTTTCGGCAACAACACAATAGTCACGCGCGAGTTTCTTTATGGTTGTGTCAACGCGCGCGCACATGGTTGCTGCGTGTGCAACTTCTTGGAACTGNGCTGCTACGTGAACGAGGATCTATGCTGCTTAGCGCCAGGCCTTCACGACACAATCTACCTTCGGAGCAGTAACAGCCNAAATATAGACCGTATTGGGCAGAACATCACGTGTGCCGTCATTAATTATTTTATGGATTTACCGTAGACTAGTGGTTCATTTGACAAGGGTGCTCAGATACACAGAAGCACCAAGATGGTTGGTCATAGCATTAGCGCGCTACAGATTAAGTGTTAGCGCACAATCAATACTGAGAGGAGCAAAACACTTTTACAGCACCATAACTATAACGTCATTCACTCAACACCATACAGGGATCTGGCAGTGGGGGAGACATGAAGGCTATCTAAGATCAGATTTTGAGGTAAACGGCTAACAGAAAAAAAGCAAACAATCAATAAGATGGGGGTACTGATTGACGCACAGAAGGATGCAAAAGGTTTGGATCAAGGTTTCAAATGTTTTGCAAGACATCTAGTATTATATCATCAACGACAAGAGCAACATTGATGAACACACATCAGCAATTTCTCGGGCGCACACGCTTCGACACACTTCACGCAGCAACAACTCACCGTGGAACTCATGGCAAGCTTGAATTTCTCGAGTTCGGCGTCTTTCGCGGCGAGCTGCGTCTCCATCGACTCTCTGTCTCCCTCAGCGGCCCTGCCGCGCTGCAGAGCGCCATCCAGCGACCGTCGCAGCGCCTCGGCGTCGGACCGGAGTTGTCCGCAGGTGGACTCGAGGTCCGAGTTCGTCTGTCGGAGCGAGGGGATATAAATTAGGGCGGGGTGACTACGCTGCACAACCTGGGCGCGTTTTTTCAATGAAAGCGATGGGGCGAAGACCAGAACAAAGCTTTGTCGTCGTTAGTGCGAGACCAAACGTTGCTATGGAAACAGGGCCGTGTTATTTTTCGAAACATGGAAATCAGCTCTCAATCTTGAAACCCAGAATGTCGAGCAGGATAGCAAAGAGAATCAGGATTCGTTTGCGGGCCACCCCCCAAACCAGTAGCCGCGATGTTGCGTCACTGGCGCGGAGAACCACCCCCCAATTACGCACCGAAACTCGCGGCCGTGCAAAGGAGAATCCCCCTAAATTTCGCTCAGATCTAACGTTCCATCAAGGCATGGGCATCGGAAGTGCGGGGGGGTCAGGGCAGGCTTTTCCCCTTAGATTTTGAAATTAAATTATATATTTTGCTGTTTAACTTTTTAGTAGAAAAACGTTTTTCTCAGTTTCGGAGTTGGCGAAGGCCAGAGGTTCCAAACCTGGGGTACATGTGCCTATACGAAGGGGTACATTTGAGGTCAGCAAAATAAGAGAAATAAAATTTATATTTACATATCTTTCATTCCCAAAAATTTATACATATATCAGTGCACACTATTCAAAAACCGTTATGTGCTTATTTTTAAATATATCTGTGATTAATCATGATAAAATATTTTGTCATAAGAAATTTTTGGGGTACATGGTCAGAGAAAGGTTGCGGCCCTGAGTTAAGGGGACAGTGGCCCGCTAGTCCCCCTTACGGCCGCACAGAGCAGTAAGGGTCAACTTAACAATGCACCTCACAGACGCAAGCTCACGCACAAGTCGGAACGTTTACCTCACCTTTTCGAGACTCTCGAGTCTCTTTATTGTTTCGTCATCAGGCTCATTGTTTACGACAACGCTGCCTTCCGAGGCAGACTTGAGGAAGTTCTGCATCCACTCGTCAAAGTTCTAGGGGATCAAAAGCGGGTAATGTGTGAGAGAATGACGGGATGCGACGTCAGGTAATAAAAGACAAGCATTTCGATTCAAACGTTGTGATAATAAGCTGTGCTAAGAAACAGGGAAAGGCTTCCGAGAAGCCTCTCACTTGGTATTCTAAACCAGGGTCTCCAAACCACGGCCCGTGGGCGAAATCCGGCCCGAAAAGACATTTTGCTAGTACTGAAAAACTAATGCATTTAGGAAAAACATGTTGAATTGGTAGAATGTGACAGATCCCGAAGCAATTACGTTACGTCATATCCGGCCCTCGGACTGTTGTGTAGCAGCTGATGCGACCCTCTGACAAGAAGGTTTGGAGACCCTGGTGTACATGATTCAGCAACAAACAAGTGTTGGCGTTTTTTTCACCCACTTTATTGAAGCAGAAACCGGGACTTCCCCCAAATGGTGTGCCACACGCTCTGTGTTAATTTGCGGCAATTTCCGGCACTTTTCTACTTGCAATGCGTCGCGTTCGCTTGCGAGTGCGTTGCACAAATATCGCGGTTGTTACTGCCCTCCCAAAAACTGGTTTCAACACATTATTGTTGTTTTTCGGTCAAAATCACCGCCTGCCACAGATTGTCGTTCAATTTAACAAAAGACAAAGCGAAGCTTGTCCTTTGCAAGCTTCCGGGGGTCAACCGAATTCACGACAAGTCGTCCTCCCACCTGTGAATCGCACGTCACATCCGGGAACGAAGCGGCGAGGGCGGTTTTGACCTTATTTTCCAGGTTGTTGAGAGCGACGTCTTGCTCTTCCTGCAATTTGAACGATGCCGTCGAAACGTCAGAAAATCGCACACGACGCGCTGCGCGCTTGGGGGGGTAAAAACCGCGAACGGCTTCATGCTAATTGTTGTGAGGGAGTTACTCCCCTCAAGACACCATGTATTTGCTTTCTGCGACGTCGACAACAAGAACGCATTGTGTGCGTGTTGGATCGCGCGCGATCATCATGACGTAACAGTAACAAAGCTTCGATGACGCGCATGGCATCAAGATCGGGCAGAGCTTCCCTGACAACGCTTTCATCGCACGCTTTTCGATTCGACGCTTAATGAAGCGATCGCTGCACAATAGAAGCGCGCGATGCTGGAAATGAATCAATGTCTGTGACGCAACAATTACCAGCGCCGCAAAGAACCGAGCTAAACCTTTAAAAGTTCACTCGGGAACGACCACTCCGCTGATCGCGCATGTGCGATGGGGCGATTTGCTTCAAGCAGCGGTGCTTCATGACGCCACACACAAGTCACTGGTTGTTGATTCAAGATCACATCTTCGATAAACCACCATCATGCACCAAGCGGCGTGAAAAATTAAGAGATAATTTTTTTTAATGTTGACATCAACTTGGGATTGGAAATTGCTGACGTAGAAACTCCGGCGCTGCAACTTGCACAGATAGAGACGACCACGTCAGCACTAGTGCTTGTCACGCAAAGCACGGATGGCACTTGGACAAAAATACTTAACGTATCTGAGATAAGAGCGTGACTTGCAACAAAAAAATAAAGGAAAAAATAACGTAACAAATGCGAACGTAAAGTCACAAACAAAAAGCATAACACCAACAAAGCCAAGCCTTTCGCCAGATGCATGATGCCGTGCATTGCGGCTCAACAGCGCGAACTCATGCATCAGAGTGAATTCGATGGTGAGGTTGCAAATGTAGAAACAGCAGTGCCGTTTTAATCCGGACCAGCAGAACCGCCACGAGTTGAAACCAACAGCAGCTCCTGTGTGACCAGACTGTTACTGTTGTCTGCTGGTGGTCTGGATTAATCAAAACGCTGTTTAATGGACGACCATCAGTACGTTGTAAGAATGCTGTTAACTGACGGAATCACTAAAACAGCACCAGAAGTTTATTTTGGACAGGAGCAAAGTCCAGCACAGAGCGCTTCGTTACATCAACCAAAGGACACTTTCGCAAGAAGTTTAACATTGGGTCGAATAATCAACGAAAAACAAAAAAATCTACGTCCGCCGCGATCTTGCTTTCTTCGCAAGAACGATCAAAAACATTTCATACAATTTTTGTAAAATTTATGGTCGCCGAAGTGTTAACAGAGCATTCAAGTCACTGCATAATGCTTAGTTGGACGCAGAACTTTCCGACTCGTCGTCGACGAGCTCCAACAGCGCCACCATGTTATAAAAGCGAGCGGTTGCTTGGCAACCTTCCGCAAGGCACGCAGGCCAGTCTTTTGCAACGGTGAGGTTAGTTCTGCGCTTCGCAGAAGACTGCGACAATGTGCGGTTTGGCTTCTTGGCAATTTCAAGCCTGATAAGCACAGTTCGCGAAACCGCGGTTAGAGCAGAAGAAAAGCTTCGAACGACGCGAAACAGGCGCAGCGAACGGTTACACCCATTGTGACGTAACATGCAAAGCTGCTCGAACATCGAGCATAGTGACGGGCGAAGCGGCGCTTCGTTCGATCAGCAAACAGGCAACGAGAAGTTGAGCAAGTCGCGTCTGGAATCGTCGTTTTTGCCCAAAAGCTTGTCAGTGACTTCATGCATGCATGGACAGGAAACGCGCGGCAATTCGTCCAATTGCAATGCAGGTTACTCGAGGTCAATACGGATGACTTCGGAAAAGGCGAAAAGGTTACTACGGTTTCCGGGCATTGAGACGCCGGGTTCATTCTGAGCAGTGAAATGCGCACCGGTGCCGTTTTGCGCTAGATGGCAAAACTTATCACGTGACAAACGAACCAAGATCGATGGTTGGATGAAAATAAATTGCAAAGATGTGTTTCAATCAGAAAAATGGGGATAACAACTGAACAGCGCCAACCAAGGTTATGACGTTGTGCCCATCCACCCGTGACAACGAAAACAATCGGCCCGTCCCGAACCATTGGCCGGTTTCGACTCTTGGCCATGGAGAGGGTGTGGGGGGGCTGTAACGCGTGGAGAAGCTTAATTACGGCCCCCGTAAACATTCGCAACACGGAAGTAGAACCGAACAGTTTACCATAACCTCGGCTTGTTATTAGTTACAACATCGATCTGCATTTGTTAAGACTCACGAGTACGCAAATAAAGTCAACACCAGTGGTTCCCACCCATTTTTGCCCATGGCCCACGTAATCGCCTCTGAAATCCTGATTGCCTCCAATGTTGTGATATGTAAATGTTATGATTTAAAAAGTTAACTTCGCTTCAGCTAAGAATCTTAAAACGCCAATACCTTGGTTAAAACAAGCTCCTCAAGAACATATCGTCCATGAATAACAAGAATGAAATAAGAAATCAGATTCAAAAATTTGGACCCAGACTTCGTCAGTCGCCCTCAATTCACCCCTTAAAAATTAAATTGCCCCGTTGGGAACAACTGGTCTGCACTGGCTTTGGGGAATCCTGTCTTTTGAGCTGTTTTTTTTTTTACTCGTATTTATGGCAACACAAAAATTTGAGTGGAACTGTTAAGGCAGTTTCATTATTGTGCCTGTACCGTGAACGCCAATATCCGTCGTGCACCCGGCACTAACGGATGGGGGTGTCCAGGGGGGGGTCTTGGCCGTAAACAACGCCCCACAATCCTTTTTTAATTGCTTGGACGTCCCATGCACCATCTACAAACGTCAACAACCATGACGAGCCACTGAAGCATAACCACCATCGCAGTCCAATCAAGTTTGTGGGTGCACTGAAGCATGACCACCATTGCAATCTGATCACCAATCAAGTTTTTTTTGAAAAAATGTGAGAAAAAAACTTCAGTGCAACAGAAGCAAAAAAACAACAACAACAACGTCGTGAACAAATGAACATGACTTCACGTGCAACATGCACAAGAACAAAGCATGAATCTGGCGCTCGCGGCTCATTGTCACGTCACATTTGGACGGGGTCATGCAAAGGCTGACCTTGGCGCTGGCACAGCGGTCCTTGGCCAGTTTCTCAGCGGCCGACACGGCGTCCATCGCTTTCCAGTTCCGTTCACGCAGCTCCTGTCAACAGCGTGCAAGAGAAAAAGGTCGGTTGCCAACGCAACAAGAGACCGCCGTCGCCCGCGCGCTACTTCGTGCTGGGGGGTAAAGTCGTTATCTGACTCGGGGAGTCGGGAGTGCCAGCTAACGGTGAAAATTATGCACGTCGCCCGGGGGG
>JGI24021J15306_10008864_pt1 | contig 12405 bp, 7 predicted proteins | sample Ectturendosymbi1_FD_15306 | JGI IMG/M metagenome (IMG submission 15306)
CCACCCAAAAATTAAACAAGACAAAAATTGACTGGCGTCTCCCCTTAAAGGTGAACTTGCTGCAACACACATCCCAGCTACATACTTGCAATGTAATTAGTGGATGTGATTTTTGAACAAGAACTACAGCTCTTAAGTTAGGTGTTGCAATCATAGACAACCGAACCCAAATCTACAGAGAAGAAATCCTAAGCTACGAAGCGTCACAGACAAAATCATCTGGTTTGTTTAAACTGCCGACAATCACGGGCCTGACGAAATCTCGTTCAGGAATGATTGAACACACGAGCGCGGTCTTACTGGAAATCTAGCAACAAAACCATAAAATACCAAACAAAAAGTGCAAAAATTTAAGACTTAAATCTGTTTACTAGTGAATGGATGCTCTTGAACAACCTTTTTCAAAGTGCGGATGCGACACGCACCAACAAGACAACACATTTCAGTGCATTTGGTTGTTTAGATTTCAGCTCGAAAAAGCATGAAAATCTTATCTGTGACGAAAACAGTTCCACGAAAGTGGATGCAATTCACATGAAAGCGAAGTGGTTTCAAACACAAATTCCATTTTGAAACAGAGACAAGTAGGCTGTTGGTAGCTAACTAGTTCCATCAAAAAATATCTTACTACAAAGCACATAAAAATAAACCATCTGCCAACGGTTTGGCAACTATTGGACAATCCGTTTTGTGTATAGTTTATAGACATTTTGAGATTGTGGTGTAACAATAACAATGTTACGCAGCTTCTATTACGAGTATAATACCTATCTGCATTGTGGATGGGGTGAGGATTGTTCAATGCAGTATGCAGTTAACAGCAGCGACGTTGCGGCACCAGTTGCATTTGATTAGCAAAGCAGCGCCACAGATAGGTGTGCATCGGCGTTTAGGACGTGTACCTGATAGCAAGATGTAACAGCAGGCGTAAAACTTATTTTGCAGAATATTCGCAACAAAGTCATTCATTTTAATATTCACACTGAATTTTCCTCTGATTGATCCTCAAAAGCTGACTATACAACCCCGCGGTAATATATGACTGTCTTGTCATAAGCCAGTGTGGTCCAACTGCAGGCCGCTTGTGGCCCGCGCAAGCATTCAGGAAAAATCTTCAAGTCATAGATTTGTAAAAACACGTGTGAGGTAACATTTGCCTTGCTGAAGTGCTTGCGCTGGATAAAGTTCATTTGCACAAGAACAATAAATAGGCTAATACCTTTTTTGTGTACCATTTTTGTTTTATTCGTTTATTTTGCGATCAAATTAAGGTAAGGCCCGCTACTAACCCTCCGCTGGGGCACCTGTTACCGGGACAAGCAGCAATCTGCTGACAGTAATATAAAGTTCCATCTCACACTGAAATGCACAGAGGGATCAATCTTATCACTTCTGCGACTGTTTCATAGTTTCGAAATGAATTTTCAATACCNCGCTTGGGGTATGACTAAATTTCACGCAAAATCCGAGCAACCACTGGTGTGCGTAGTCATAAACAACTCTAGTTACCCGACCGTCAAAAACAACAACACAGCTTATCATGCATTTGGGAAATATTAAATGCAAGCTAAAGGGTTTCTGAATTATCATTTGAAATACTTCTGGCCGAACGTTACAGTATATCTACTGTATATGTCAACGAAACGAATTTAAACGGGAAGTTAAGAAAAAAACTGAGGGTCCAAGCAAAAATCGGTGGGTCATGGCCCCCCAGCCCCCCTCTTAGAACCGTCACTGACTGGTGGTACTTCAAATATTTTCACCTCTTGAAATTTGTTCAAAACGTTAAACTCAGCATTAGCCGCCAAGCTAACCTTTTGTAAAGGAGTTTACTGCCGGACGTTTACCAAAGGCAGTCCTCGTAAATCGTGATGCACTGAGCATTACGCAACAAAGATAAATTATATTCATGCCACTGGCAGGAAGCAAGTTTAAAGCAGGTTGCTTAACCATCTCCTGACTCACTGAGGGTCGTTAGTTCAGCTGTGATATTATTTCAAAACTGATTCGGTTTTCTACAGTAAACCAGAGCAGGTGAAAGAAGGAAACAGGACCTCCTGTCGATCTTAGGCATACAGTTCAACTAGGCAGCTCAAATCCACTTCCAGTTTGAAGACAGTTTTCTCGTCTTTTTGCTTTTATTGTTGTTCAACGAGCAGCACTCTGAGAACGGAGTTGTTGTTCGATTGATTGAACCACTTTTTTGCCTGGAATGAATATTTGTGGCTGTTAAGTGCAAATGTATTAAAGATGTCAAAAACAGATAAACATCTAAACTGATATTTTATAATTTTGGTTCATTATTTTAGCAGTTACTGGAAAACAAGCTTAAAATAAATAAAAATTTTGAAAAAACGCTTTGACGTAGCGAAGTTCTGAGCTCTTTCGCAGGATTTACCGACTTCTAAAATGGCCCACAAGTTATGTCAGGAATTACTATTTTGTTTCTTGAAGGGTGTTTGGCTTAATTTTACAAGTGCTGAATACATATTCTTTTAAACCTAGAAGAAAATTTTTGCAGAAACTCTGTTTCACGTGTTAGAAATCCCAATGGATAAATGTATAAACAACTTCATTTTTTCACCTAAAATTGAACAACTTGGTAGCTGGATACAGTGGAACTACCTAAAAATTCATGCGTCATGCAACGATAAAATATTTTTCATCTCGCGCTTAATCTGTAGAAATTGTGGACATGTTAAAGCTGTTTTAAAATTTACATGTGATCACTCTGACCCAGAAGCTTGACCAAATTTTTATAATATAAAACTTAAACCGTGATAAGTTTTACTAAAAATTTAACAAATGAAATTGGTATTGTGCTTACAGTTAGAATTTCTGCAATTCAAGTCTTAGGTGTTTCGTGACATGTGAAAGTGAGCTTGCAGCTCAAATATTTGCCGTCATAAACGGACGTATAATGTTGCTGAGACAAGGGGAAGGCTGGGTAAGTCATTTCTAACATCGAATTTGACAAAAGTGACATGTAACAAAATTCTACATAAAACTGAAAATAAACGTAGAACAAACTGTGAAAGCTGATGTTGGTTTTATGCTACCACTATCCTTTATGGATTGTAACCAACACTCAGTTTATTTAAATTTTAATGGTGTCTTAAGCCAATGTTCAAAAAGTCGTTTACCAAAATAGGACCAACACCCAATCGGGAGGGGGGGTGACAAGTAAAACGTAGTTTTAGTTGGCATTACAACCGGGTAATAAATAAAGCAAGATTGATACTACAAGATCGAAAGTTCTGTAATGAACTGCCAGATAAAGATGAAAATCTTCAAACATGTGTTGCTTTATTACTTGTGACTCATGTTTTGTTTGATATTCAAGAGTCATGTACAATTTGCTGCATGCAATGAACGGAATGTGCACAAAAACATCTGCTAATGCTGACTAAAATCCCAGAGGAGGCGTGTGGGTGAGCGTCTAATACGTGGGTAACGCTAGGAGGAAATAACCACTTGGAAAAATGTGCAAAGGTCTGCAGCATTGCAGCATTCAGCAATCTCTCGTCACCAAGCAAAAGTTGCTGGTAGGCTACTAGTTAATCATGAGAAAAATTGACAGAAATAATGGGAAAATACAGTAGAAATTATTGGAAAAAGTATATCTGTTGGAATCTAATTTTGAATTACCAGACAAGTTGCGAATAAGGCATAGAACAAATAGGGTGTTTTTCAGTGCGTACAAATCGCAACACCGGTTGCCACTCGCCCTTGTTTCATATCAGTGTGTGCAAGTTGGAGTAGAGGCTTTCAGTGGGGCTTTCAGTGCTGCTCAGATTTCATCAGGAACTCCTATCGAGGTTATCACGGAAGCTGCGACTGGGGTGTTTATGTTTTGAATACTGCGCATGTCGAAGTATTTTAACAAAGTAGAGATGTTTTTCACAGAAATTAGGCTCACAAAAGCTGCCAAGTTATTGAAACTTGAAAATGAAAATTATAGACGCAAACATTAGGAAAGGAAAGTGGAACATTGTAATGAACTGGCTGAGAATTGTGGCATGCGGTATCCTGCACTTGAGCTGCTGGACAACACGAGTAGCTGCGTTCATTTCAATCAGCACGAAGGACTAAATTACGCTTTTCTTCTGTCTACTTCGGTCAAATTTCGGATTGAGTTTATCCTGTGTCTTGCAACCCACCACAAAGTTTGAAAATGTGGAGCAGGTGCAGCGTTTTCTTTGGCCAGCTGCAGAAGATAGAAGGCGCTATGCTTTAACTGTCTTTACGAATCTGCAAAATGCAGTAGACTCGTTGAACTACAAAGGCTTCAATTACTGTAAACCTTCACCCAGTCACATCATGACCGCAGACGATTTCGCTGCTGTTTGTTCAGCACACGTCTGGCATACAGTTGGACAAAGAAGAAAGCACAAGTGCTGTCTGAGGAAACTCAGCACATTTTTAGCTGTCGCATCTTTCAGTTGCAAAACCTTCATTGCATATTAATTAAGGCGGTTCTAACAGTGTTTCTAATATATTGCAGTTCATTGCAAAGATACAAAGCTTTTTTAGGCAAAAGCAGTGATCGGAAAAGTTGCTGCGTCCAGTGTTGCGTAATCCGCCGTATTTGACGAGCAGCAGACAAAACAAGGCGAAAGGTCGTGCCGCAAAGCTTCGTTTACTGTGGACTTCGACCACTGTGGCCTGACGAGGCGTTTGATGTGGGTCTTTGGTCATATTGCTAGAGGAAGCAATCGCTTTGTGCAAGGATACGGCTATCTGACACCAACTATGTTTTAGTCAGGTTGTGCGATGACGATATTCTAACGTAACTTCGTTCACTAGGTTTTGCTTTTAAGGGGGAGTGATTATGTTGATACGAATTTGGGGATCAAACTACGTGGAGAGGTCGATTTGCTTCGTCACGTCTTTATTTTATCGAATTAATTAAACTGTTCGCTAACCAAACTGTTAACTCTCTTATAATCCAGATTAGTTTACTAGAAAATCCCGTGCAAAATATGCAACATAAGAAAAGCTTGTTCAAGCCACCAGTTTCTGGATTATTTCAAGCAGATGATTCTGAACGGAAAGCGTCTTTTATCTGAAGAAATTGAAGCAAAATCTACAGGAATTATTTCCAGGTTTCTCGTCGAATTCCTTCACTATTCACAAGTCGAAGTTAATCTTCGCGATTTAAAGATCTACTAAACTAGTGTGAGACTTTTATAGATATCATTTGTTTGCCTATGGCTGTTAACTTCGGGGGTTCTTATTCGAAAAAATTTTATAGGTTTTTGCACAACTATACTTTTTTCAGATCACATTTCAAGAACCACAAGATCGAAGCCCGGAAGCACTGCACGGAACTGTGTAAAGCACTACGTGCAATGCTGCACTCCAACCCAAGGTGAGTAACTTTTTGAAAAACACAATTCTTTAAAATCCGGCTACCATGTCTGTAAAGCTCAGTAGCAATGCTGCATTACCCAATTTGTGCAAAGAACTATCCAAACACAGTGGTCTACATTTTTGTGAAACATAGCAGATTAAAGCCTCATAAAAATCAATGGTTACGTTTATTAGTTACTGTTTACACTAAATATGTTCGAATATGCTTCGTGTCAATACTAAGTTTTCGTGTAATTTTAGCAAGAGCCCGGGACATTGTAACACTGGTTACAGAGAAAAACTAGACACGGAAACAAGGGATTTGAGCAGCTACGTTTACCGAAGCGGGAACAAGTGGACAATATCTGCTTTTTGGTTTGACAACGGAACGTCGGCTTGCAAAAACCATGGAAAAAGCAAAGAACCGCCAAACAAGAAATCGTACATTTGTGAAAACAGTAAGGAGCAAAACAAGTTTAAAGTCAGATTGAAAACTGATCGAAACGAACTTCTGCCTGATGAAAACAGATTTGAAATGCAAGAATGAATAAAACAGATTGAATTTAATCCGCCAACTGCAAGACGTTGCACTGAAAACTGAAATGACACTTAGTTTAGAAAAATGTTTTGTACAATTGTGTGCACGTTACGTTACGGGCGAAAGTGTTAGATTCAAACATTTTTCTTTAAATTCTGTTTTGAAAGGAAATAACGCCAATTTTATGTTGTCAATAGTAGAACACGAGTTTTTCCGGATCTGTAACAGGATTGTAAACAAGTGCGTTGAAATTCTTTGTCGAAAACAGTGAAAACAAAATTTACAAACAAAAAATAGCGAAATATCTTTGCCAACTCATCTTTTGAAACAACAGTTGTTGTTTTACATCAAAGTATTGCTTCAAAATATTTTGGGATCAGAAGCATTGTAAAAACAAAACACTAGGTTTGCAAACCTACTGGAAACTTCCATTTAAATTGAGAGAAAATAAATCAGCACTCGACTTAACATTCAACTCACCCAGCTTTTCGAGTTGGATAACAATCTTCGTGGAAAACTGGAGTTTCTTTGCAGTTTCAGATGAAACAAGTTAGTGCAGATTCCATCAATGTGGATGTATGCTGTTTATGAATTTTTGGGAAGCATTTTGAGCATTATAAAGTCATTGCTTTATTTACAAGTAACGCAATTTTTGTGCAAAAGAACTACATGTTTTTATGTGAATCTTCTCATACAAATTTGTTTCTGTTTTCTAAACCTTAAACGAGATCATTGACAGTCTCATGTGTTTTAGAAATGTAAATGTCGCCCGGCTTTGGAAAGTGAAACACTTTTTCTGGTGGTAAATTAATTTAAAATCTGATGTTTTATTCCAAAGAAGCTGACAATCTATTCACCGTGGTTGATATTTTTAGAAATAAAACTATGCATTATTGAAGAATCACTTAACTCGCAATGCGAAGGAGAAGTTTGAAAGTCTTTGAAAGAAAGCTGCCATCCGAAAGTAATATTTGACAATTCTTTGTAGTGAAAAGGACACAGCTCCTTTAGTGAACCACAGTTGCGAATCAGTTACATACAACTACATATCCTGAAACGTTTATTTGAGTGAGACAAACAACATCAAACTATTAACAGCTTTTCAAAAAATAAATCATCGTTACCTGTTCCAGTGTATCAAAATCTTTGCATCAGAGTTGTAATTGGGCTTCATTTTGAAACCCGAAGGCGGCCTGAACCCTAAAGCTAAGCCAAATTTACCGAGTGAGTCAAAATATGCGCAACTGTGGAGTATTGGTGGCGTAGCAAAGTAAACATGACTTCATAATATACAGTTAACCATTTTTCATTGAAGATTTTGTCAACTCGATTGCTTCAACAGCAACTACTAAAACGTGTCCGTGGATGTGAAAAACAAAATTGTATGCAGGCCCGAAATCAGCACGAAGCATTTTAACAAACTTAAGCCCGAATCCCGGCCCGACTGGGCAACGCTGGCTTGTGTGAAACTGATAAAATAAATGAAATTTATTTGATTTTAGTCAAGATCACGATGCTTAGTCTTGAATCACAACAAAAAAGATCTGAACAACGTTTCTATCCTTGCACATAAAATGAAAAGCATGTTTTACTTGTATTTTTTCTGTCCTTTAAATAACAAAGAAGAACCACTTAAATCCGTTTCAGGACTTTTCAATACTGTTTGTACTGAAACCTTATTTCAATGTGATGTTCCAGATGTCCCATCATTCTAGTAGACTTTGTTTCATCATAGCTCCATGCGACCAACCGAAAGTGGGCAGTGCCGTCTGTCAGACATGTGACTGTGCAAAATTTAAACTTTTTTTTCCGGTGAAAAGTACGTTCATGCAATGTGCTAACCATGAAGTATCCTCAGTAGTCGTTGGTGAGGTGTCTTGCGATCAGTGGCGTAACTAAAAGTTTGAGCCTTGGGGGGAGGGCAAAACATAGCTGAAGGGGCCCACTTGTTACCGTAGGTGGGGGGCAATAACCAACACTCAGAAAAATTTTAGAAATGATTTTGAATCCGGTTGTGGATATCTACAGCCTACTAGCTCAAAAATACGAAAACACCCCGAAAAACACAAAAGACAACAAACTGCTGAAAACCAAAAGAATACTAAAAATAAAAATGTAAGCAAATGGGGCCCAGTTTTTACATTTAACTTCTCGCGGAGGGCCTCGTCCCTTTACCTCCCCGTCAGTCACGAAACATGCACAAAGAACTATGTTTTAGAGGTTTATAGGGTCAGTGGTTGTTGCCATTCAAGGATGATGACAGCAGCCGTCAGGCACAAGCCTACGAAGCCAGTTTTTGCAGTTTGGCATTTCTTAAAGTGTTAAGATGTTTCAAAGAGTCATTCCTGCGTGTTTTACAAAAGTAATTTACTTGCCATTATGAGATTGAAATGCAAAGTGAAGTAACCTAAGGGTACAACTCTGTTATTTTTCCCAACCGGAAAACGTGCAAATATATTCAAAATGTTGTACGGATCTTGTAGCCCTTCTAACAGCTGTATGAGAACCCAGCCTTTAACAAAGCGTCAAGTATAAAAACTCTCTTTACGTGTGAGGGAAGGTCCGGTCATGATTCAATCCAACGTTTGCAGTGCCATGACGTTAATGCAACTCAGCGTTTTCTCACCGGCATTTCGCAACCCTTTCATGCCACGGACTAATTTTATCTCANCAATGTTAATAGGGACGCACATTGCAATAGTGCCCTGGTGATTTTCGGGGGGAATCTTTCGGGAATCATAAAAAGAAACTTTCCCATTCGGTAAAAACAAAGGAACACATATAGTGGCTTGAACATTATCCATGCGCAGCAGTACTTCTACAGACATTGGCTTCTAATGAAGTCTGTAACGGTTTTTCGGGCTGCACATATTTACAGTGAAGAATTTTGCCTTTTTGCTGCCTTGGATTCATGTCAGGAAGTCTTACATAGTGTAGTGGTGTACAAAAGGTGAGGATGTCTCAGAAACATTCAAGCAGTGACTCTTCACGCAGAACGGTCGAGCGCAGGATGTCATCTCCTACATACATTTTGAAAACAATATTTGGAATAGGTTTATAACGAAACGACCAATTACGTTTCGTATTTGCAGTAACTCATGAAGAGATTCTGTGCCGTATAATTTGCCCTCGGGGGTCTGGGTTTGGTTGATCGATAGTTGCTTTTATTTACGTGGGGCAAAAAGAAGGGAAGAATCGTTGAAATCAAGATTATCTTTTGATCTGTTTTAATACAGCACAAAGCACAGTACCCATGGTTGCAGCGTTTTGTAAAATACCTTAAAAACAAGTCATGCGACTAACCACTAAAATTTTCTTTCACTTGAACCAACAGCTGACATTGTTATCTCAACCTTTTAGGTGTATTGTCAAGGAGAGGTTTGTATATGCAGATTTTCACTATAGCGTCGCATTGCTAAGAGGAAAGACGTCTTTGGTTTTTATTACCGACGAGAAAACGAAAATCTGTAATCGATGAATTTTCCTAAAGTTTTAGTCAAATATGACAAAAACAAATTGACTGTTCATCCAGCAAGTTTCTTAGAACTTGTACTGCACATCATTTTTTTATCCAGCTTTGAGCCAAAATGAAACTTCTAATCCCAGCTTCTCGAATCTATAAATAAGGATGAGCAACCGGGAACAGGCAACTTTAGGCCCGCAATAAAATCAACCGTGTAGCAATCCTTCCATTCAACGGGTGCTATGCTGTGTGAACAAAGTTTGACATTCCAAAAATAAAACGTTTTCATTCTGAATGAAATTTTCTAGTCTATTTCAGTGTTCTGTTTGATATTTGCTATTTAAGCGTGGCTTAGAAAAGCTTGATATTTTGTAGCTGAGCGTGGTTTAGTAACGATTTGGAGACTGCCTACTCTCAGCAAGAAAATACCAAGAAATCATGCTAATCTAAAAAAATTTCAACAAACAACTCTCAGTAAAATATCTTGTTGGTAAAAATATGTACAGTATGTGAGATTCAGTCATGTTCTTACTAAAAAGCAGTTTGTTTGATCCATTCCGAAACGCTTTGATTAGCGGCAACAAAATGCTGACATTACCAGAAATGTGGAATTTACAATATAATGCCTTTAAAGAACAAGAATAAAAGCTACAAAAAGTGAATTAANNTAGCACAAGTTTTCCACAAAAAGTAGGTACTGCAGACTTTTAAAAGTTTTCGATTAATATCTGAGATAGGAGAAGGTAATGTGTTCTCAGTACTCAGCTGCAGTTATTCTACCAATTTTGCCATTTGTTGCATGTTTCATATATTGAGAATATTCGTCAGCCAAGCTCCATTTGCAGTTTTTACATCTTTCCAAGAGGCACCAAAAATCGTTGCATGAAACTTTTAAGAACGCATAGAAATTTCATCTCTTTGTTGTTCAAGCAAAATTTAAGATATTTCAGTGGAAATGACGCCCTTGAATAAATTGATGAAAACTCCCACACCCGGACTTTTCCAACCTGACGACAGTGAAACCAAAGCTTCAAATTTCTGATACAGTAAGTGCAATGCGACATCGAGTTCATGAGTTGCTTCAAAAATGAAGCTCTGTAATGTTTCAACCAATACTTGAATTGAAGTTTTATTTAGCATAAATACTTCACTTAAGAGCTTTCCGGGATCACCATCCAAAACCGTTAATATTTTTTATAATTTTGAAATAAAATATTCAGTAATTTTAACTGCAAGACTTTTGATTATGTAGCATTCCTTGACAAATGGATATTTCTGTTTTAACGAAACCTTTCGCGAAACTTGTACAACATGGCTTTCTCGATTGCGTTTGTGCTCGCCGTAAAGCTGTTAATTAAAATTTCAGCTTCAAACTTGTATTGTGAATTTTACCTCAATATATAAAGAAATTTTAGTACCCACAGCGGAAATATACCTGCTCCAGTTTTAGATGTTTTAATGAGGACAAAATGAGGACAAAAGCCAGTAACTGGCTTCAAAGGCTACAGCTGCTTGCTGTTGGTGAACTAGTTCGGCACAGCGACTTTGTGACAAGTAATTGCAAGTAGTATCAACCAATAGAACAAACAATCCAATGATAAATATTGATGGAACCTGCAGTGTGAATGTAGCACGGTTTTAAGCTCATTAAATATTGTCCTTTTTCTTATTTAGACCGAAGCTTGCCAATACAGGATCATTCAACACCTCTTGGAATATATATCTGTTAAAACATTTCTTGTGTGAATTTCATTCATTTCTACAAATGGCGATTCCATTCACGTGAGTACGGAATTTCATTTTATTTTTCAGAAACACCGGTAAAGTTGATGCCTTTTCTGATATATAAAAGCTGAAAATCGTCTTTTAATTGTTATCTTCGATTCAACAAAAAACTCTCATTTCAGCAGATTTTTGATAGAAAAGATATCAACAGTAATGCTTACTTATGGAACTGTAAAATATGTTTTTCTTTACTTCTTATTGTCACTCATGTTGCTTGAGACAGTAGCATAAACGAAAGTTTGAAAAAGCTTTCACTGATCACCACAGAAAAACATGCATGGATAACGATACAAGACAAATAACCCTACCGGAGTTTGCTAAGACTGTGATACCTCATCAACTGAAGTGAAGTTTTAACAAACGCATCATACGCTGCTCAGACCTAACGAGAATTATAGTTTTATGATTTTTTGATGCTACTGTTGTACAATGACCTCGTACATACTTCGCACTTTTAATCATTCTTTGATTAAAATCGTTTGTCGAACTTTTGTATTGGTACTGCTGCACTGAAGCGAAACAGGTAAACCCGTCTTCACGGCTGCGAATGCTGGTCAAAGTGGACAAACTTTTCAGGAAACAGGTCACTACTTGGTTGACAATAACGGCCGTCTCGTGATACTTCCTTCTTGGGTTTACTCGGAAAGCAATGAAGACTTTTACTCAAACATCGAGAACAGCCACCAGCACCTACGTGATTTTAGAGGTGAATTTTGATGCAATTGTGCGCCTCATTCTCAGCCTGAATGAAGTTTGTGACACACTTTGCAGCGCTGTGCTATAGTCAACAAAGAGACACATTTTCATGTGCAGCTATCATCAACATTTTTAGGCTAAACTTGAAAATTTTGTCTGCGGCGAAGTTAAACTGCTTTTTGTGGCGACTTAAACTTGTCTGCAACGCATTTTGCTTTAATTTATCGTAAAACGCATTACATATAACTTTCTATCGTATACTCAGATCAATAAACTTTTACCTAATTTCATGAAAACAACTGTTTCCTTTACACTAAAAGTAGTTTAGTCTTGGGTTATTCTGCACCTCAACTGACCTCTGGTTCTTCGCAACCTTCCACTCTTCCATAAATCTTACGAACCGGTGTACGTGGAACTTATCACATTTAAGTAGGGGTGCTAAGAGTCATAGCAACCGTGTTGGCGCCGCCTATGCGTACGCCCTTCGCCAAAGGCATGTATCTACGTTTGTAACCGTCTTAGTGCCATCTATGCGTATGTTCTTTGTCACAGACAAATACTTTCGCTAGAG
>JGI24021J15306_10008865_pt1 | contig 12405 bp, 7 predicted proteins | sample Ectturendosymbi1_FD_15306 | JGI IMG/M metagenome (IMG submission 15306)
ATTCAAAAGCTACCTTCCCACATCCACTTCTTCTGCGCGAAACTTACAATCAAGAACTTCCGCAGCCCCCACCACGGAGTATCTACAAGCGAAAAAGGCGTTCGAGGAGGCGAGCCAGACTTCTGATACGTGACCAAAGAAACAATGCCAAGTTGAAAAATTGTAATTCGCTTCCCCACGGTGATTCGTGCCAATGTAAAAGATGTATCCCTGGTGTGCTGATTGGAAAACGAAAAATTAAAAAAAGTGGTGAAAATGTTGAACAACACCCTATAAAAAAAATCAAGCTATCTGATGACACGCCATCAGCTAGTTCCGATGATGAAGGAAACTTCAAAAAGATGTGTCATGAAGAATTAGCTTCGCCCTTAAAAAATTTAATCCCAAGAAAAACCCACCCACAAAAAAATGATGTGCAAAGAAGTCCTATTATTAAAATTACGTTCAAGTCTCCGGGAGGCCAAGGAAAAGTAATAAAAATTCCATCGAGGATCCATGGTTCGCCAGTCAAAAATGATGATACTGTCTGTGATAGACAATTACAGTTTGTCAAAAAAATCGAACACGAAATTGTGAACAGAGAGATGACAGAAAACGAAGCAATGAAGGAGTTGAAAACCAGAAAAAGAAGAAATGAAAAATATTCTTTTCAACCACCAAAGCGGTCGCCACGATTTGGTAAAAACAAACTCAAGCAAAACCATGCCACAAAAGTGTTACAGCGTGTCCGGCGTCAATCACTTTGTGTGCATTCTGGTGCGCAACGTGTAAACTCTTCACCATTAGAAAAAACAAAGTATGGTGGTAGAGATTTAAGAGTTATTCTTCAACCTATAGATGGCAAAACTGGATTGGGAAAGTGCAATCCAATCATCAGCAACAAAACAAATTCCATTCCTGTCACGTTAGCAAGGCGGCAGCGAACACCAGCAAAGGAAGAAGTTGAGCGCATGTCCAAAAATAATTCTCCGCCGAGCAAGAGCATCAACGTAACAAGCTGTAAAACACCATACGGTGTATTCACGCAAGGTGATGTGGTTTGGGCTAAGCTCAGGGGTTACCCGTGGTGGCCCAGCCAGATAAACAAGCTGATTGCCACAAAGATCGATGGAAGATCATTGCAACAGGAAGCTGTTGTTGCGTGGTTTCAGTGCAACACCATTTCCACAATTCCTGTCAAAAACATAGAGTCTTTTGAAAAAGCATTTGATGTCAGGTAAGGCAATTTTTGAACGTACCCAGTTTTGATTTGTGGCCGTATTTATTGCTGTGACTAGGAGTTTGACGTTTCGCAAATAATTTTTTTTCCAATGATGCATTGTAAATGATACATACATATCCACGCAGTGTTTCATGATTGTATGAAAAAGTACGACCGTGCATTTTCATTTATTCCTGGCAAAACTGATGCACACGCTGATTAACAACGGACCTTTTGCACCGAAGCGCTACACTCAGACTACTGCTGTGCATTGGTGCAACAGATCATTGATGGAATTTCGAAACAAGTCTTTTTAGTGAATCTTGGTCTCGGAGAATGCAGGTCTTGGTATCAAGCCCTTTGTTTCAAGACTTTACTTGACACTTTAACTTGACCTTTTGTAGGAAGTATCACAAAGCTTTTTCTGAATCTCTAGAAATAGAGGCGGGTATTAGTTTAAAAGAAAAAATTTGATGTCTTGGTTTGCAACTATCAAATTTCGTTTTTTTGACAAAATATCGGTCTCACAGTTTAAAACAAATCTCAGTCTTTCAAATTTAGTTGTCGACCACATTTCTACGACAGGCAATGGTCTTCGCAGGCTTAACTAAAAATCACTGCATGCATGGGCGTCGGAACTGGGGTCAAGGCCCCGTCTGGATTTTGAAATTTGACATTTTCTTATTAACTTTTTTGCAAAAACGGCTTTCTTAGTTTAGAGTGGCCGCCCCCTTTTGAAAAATCTTTTGGCTAACCCTAGAAAAAATCCATCCTACGCCCATAATCTGCATAGATGTTTTTCTACGTTGATCTTCACTATCCAATGTTGCGAACTCCGTCAACACGAGGTCTAACCACACCTTGCAATAGAGGAGGGAAACTATTATCAAGCGTTCGTTTAAACTGTTGTAGTGGGTGAATATGTGAAGCAACTTGCTGAAAGCTATTCCTTTCACGATAAAATTTCTTCCTAGCCTGTTAGGTTAGGTAGGGCCACGAATATATTTGGATAGAACTGTAGTGTTAAATCATATATACGATTTTAGGTTAGACATGCATTTAATGTTTAATCTCATCTTTACGACAGAATCTTTAGCTGCTGTAACTTACAGGGTCTATTTGAGGCATAATTGCATTTAAAAAATGGGTGGAGAATAATCAATGTCATGTAGCTGATTGTTCTCAAATCAATCAAATGCTGTAATGATTCGACTCTGTCTAGACGGCTAGATTCACTGCATTCACTTTTTAAAGAGATTGATGTAACTCGCATCAGCACAAGTAATGAAACCACAGCAGGTATGGATCTTATTAGAAAAATCGAAAGATTTTGATGGGAGCGATTTCAAATGCAAACGACTTTCATGACATACAGTAGAGTCTATTAAGAGGCAACTCCATGATTTTTTGCGAAATTTATTCTATCTTCGAATAAATAATTTAGTGATGTGAAACTAGCTTGTTTCCCCATTAAGACCTTGCAGTTAGCATAGACTAGCTGCTGGTGTTGTCGTTATGTTAGATCAGTGCTATGAATATGTCTTTACCAACTCAGAATACTGCTATAGAGTGTCAAAGCACTGTTTCAATGAATTACAAGTAGCAACCACTAGTGATTCAGTTGTTGCCTTTGTGAGTCTGTCAATACGTGAAGTTTATTTCTCTACTTAATTACCGAAGCACAAACGAAGTCTTGAATTTTGAAACCACTGTTTAGCGAAGGTCGTGTGTCAACTTTTCCTCTGGGTGCATGCTGGAGATGGCACGGGCCGCCGATTGTCCAGTTTTTGAGCGGTTTGAAATTACTGAGCCGCTACAGGTTACTAACGCAAAGCAGAATTGCGATAAACTCAGAGGATCTTTGGAAAAGCAAAGTATCTTTTATTTTCACATCCACGTCTTTTACAGCAACGTTGGAACCAACATTAAGTCATGCATGACGAGAAGATAACATAATAATACAGCCGGCTAGCTAACAATGACAGTTTTCTTGACTTTTAGGTATACTGTTGGTAACTTGTTCAGACTTGGGATAGGTTTGTCTAAACTGGACATGTGCGAGCCGCACTGCGGCCCGCTGCGTTGTTTGGTGCGGCCCGCGTAGTATTGTTCATGATCTTGAAATGGTATTTCAAATGATTTATGCTGTATTCCTCATTTCCGTGGCACTTATTTTGCAATCAATTTCCACAAGCTCTTGCACTAGATCAGAGGTTCACAGCCCTTATACTTCACGAACAAAGACCTGTACCATTTTTAATTACCTGAGAACCATAGACCACGAAGCGAACTGGGGTGGAGGAAGCGGAAGGCCGCATGGGGCTAGCCTTCCACTTTTAAATTTCCTCTCAACTCTATCTGATGATGTAATATATGAACGCTCCCTTAGCTTTGTGCATGTTACGTTTGTGTACTTACTTGTGAATGAATTTTGTGAGACTAAGAAAAACTAGTTGCATTTATGTGCTCAAGTCAGCGTAGATAGATAGCGGTCGTTGATGGCTTATAAAACATTGCTTAAACATGCTGACAAAAGTTAATGACGTCATATTTCAATGCTTGTGACGTCACAGTTGCCCATTAAAACTACAAAAATTTTCCATAGTTATTTGACGTGCACTTGTTCCCCCCACTTTAAAAAAGTTTCCTCCCACTGAAAGCGAATGTAAATTTTCGCGCAATTTGTAATTGTTACGCTACAGGACAGATTAAGCTCTGTGATTCAAATGCGAGGCCTGCAGAGGCTTTGCTGTGTAAACATGTTCGAACAAATTGGCAGGACTTGGCTGGCAGCTGTTCGTGCGGACTGAGTGCTATAGTTCTGATTTTAGCTTGAGAAGTGTTATTAGAAAGGATTTCAGCTTGATTCGTGTGACATTTACTCGATTTTTGATGCTGATGTTGTTCGTGGCTTTGCAAGTGTTGGGATTGGGAATACATGAAGAGTGATAAACATTCGCAGCAGGACAAAGGAAAGAGAATGTTGAAAAGGTTGCCAATCAATGATAATAATATATGTTTTGCAGTTCATAAAAACAGCAATTTTAACTTTATTTTAGTCGCAAAGATTGGCAATTTTTTGCGAAGCATGTCGTGTTCGAAAACACGAAAAATTCTTGATGAAGGACGGATGTTTAACGGCGAGTGGTTTATGAAGTATTTTTTTGTTCAACAAAAGGAAAGGGCTCTTGGCTAAATTTTCCGAAATAACATTGCTTGTCTGAAAGAGATTAATATCAAGCGGCATTACGATCACAGGCATTCAGAACAACACGAGAGAATTTTAGGTCAGTTGCAAGTGGATGAAGCCAATCAGTTGAAGTCACTGCAGGGGCAACAGAAAATGATACCTCTCTGCAAAATCGACAGTCGGCTTGGGACTGAATTGAGCTTCAAGTTGAGTGAAGCAATAGCAGAGAAAAGAAAAGCCTTCAGTTGCGGCGAGTTTGTCAAACACTGCCTGATGACATTTGCTGAACGGGCATGTCCTGAAAAAAGTGTAATTGAGCAAACTAGTTCATCGAGATCACTGTGGTGCGTAGAATCGATGCCCTCCCAAGTCATTTGAAAATGCTTTGGCTGACAAAATAAGCAAATTTTCGCATTACAGCTTAGCAATGGATGAGAACGTAGACATCAGCGATTCTGCTCAGCTGGTGGTTTTCGTACGCGGAGTAACAGAGGACTTTAAAATGGATGAGGAATTGTCAGACATGGCTGACATGAAGTCAACGACAATTGGTGAGAGTATTGCCCAGGAAGTTTTGAAGATAGTTGAAAAATTTCGAGTGGATCCCAAGAAAATATCTGGACTCACAACGGATGGCACATGCGATAGTAGAGAAACACAATGGATTTATCAAGAATTTTTTGGAAGCATTCGAAGCACAAACAGTTGTGGTGAACCATTGCATCATCCACCAAAAATATTTATGCACCGAAGCTCTGAATGCCATTGATATCATGAAAGAAGTAGTTTTACATTCTTTCTCGAGGGTTAAACTATAGGCAATCCAAGGTATGTTTGGAAGAACTTGAATGTCATTACCGGATATTATGTACTTCCTATCGGTTCGTTGGTTAGACAGGGCAGATCCTTCCACAGGGCACATCCTTCCAGAAAAAAAAACTGGATCTTTTTAATGATCAGTTCAGTAACTCCGTACTTACTTCCCATGCTTGAAATCGCGAAAGGAGGAAGGACTAAGTTATCAAATATGAAAAATATGGCACAATGATGAAAAGGTCCGCTGATTGTGATGATCGCTTCTCATATTTTCGAAAACTTGAAGTGGATTTTAACACAGTTTGTGGCCCTTTTAACACAGTTGTGGATCAAAGCCATAATTACCTTCAACTTGAACTGATTGATCTGCAGTAAGTAATGGCGTGAAGAGAGTTTAGCGCAAACGATCATGTGAGCTTTGATAAAAAATATGTTGGAGGGAAGCATCCGAACACGCCTTGATGATCATTTCAATTTTGGAAGCACCTATAATTGTGAACCATTTCTTTCAAATATGAAACACTGCAAAGGAAAGCGCAGANATCAATTTTCAGACCAACATTTGATGGGTCAACGTGGAGTTGCGTGTAGTTTTATGAAAGAAAATGTTCCGAAACTCTGTGAAGATCTTCAACATCATGCGTCGCATTAGTAGATTCAACTTTAAGAGACGGAGTAACGATATGCATGAGCAAACTATTTTTGACTGAATTGAGAGACGTCATAATGTCATATCTTTCATCTTCTTTACAGTTTTGCAATAAGCTTGTCGCCGGCATGTGGTTCGTGGTTTGAAACAAAGGAAATTACACTATATACTCCATATCTGTTGAGTGACCATTTACATCAACTAATTTTTAAGAGAATGAATAAAGTTACATCCAATAAAAATTGATGCAGCCCGCGATAACTTTCCCAATTACGAATGTGGCCCTCCAGTGAAAAAGGTTGCACCTACCTGGCGTAGGAGAGGATATGAAAATTTTGCATTGAAACAAACCTTGCGTCATTAATTTCGGCTGTCAAAGGAATTATTGTCAGTCGCGATTTTATCCTCAATCGGTTGAGTCTCGGACCTGTCTTGCATTTTGTAGTTTACTTGGCGATAGGTCCTAACCTTGCCATCTTCACTGATGGTTCCTAGCAGTATACTGAAACAATCAATTTGTCTTGCTGAGGTTTATTCTTATGCAGCATAAAAACTGCTGTTGAACATTTAACAGTCAACAGTGTGTGTTTGCTGTGTTACAGATTCCAACAGAAAAGGAAAGGGATTTATCAGAAAGCAGTGAACGATGCTCGTGAAGCTATCAAGAAAATCACGCCGGAAGTTCGGAAACTGATTTCACAGTTTGAAACGTGACAGTAGCAATTGTAGTTGCTTCCAACTGACCTTTCTCATTTTCTCGTTTAACTTCTCTCTTCTCTAATCGGTGTTTACCTTTTTCGCATTATTTAATGACACCTTCAATGATTTACTCATTGAAGATTTTTGGATGCAGAAGGCTTTCTGAAACGTCTCTGTAACAGATGCCGCAGATGCAAATAAGCAACAATTTCCAATATTTGGTAGTAGCTGTTGATTATCGTGCTTCTAAATTTATCAAAGTTTTTGCGGGGAAAAGGTTATCTGAAATTCTGAGATCATAGTGCTATGGCAGGTCGATCATACTGTCATAAACTATCCTTCATATCTTCTGCATACAAAGCTAATATCGCCATTTTCGTGTTATGGAATTACCGTCGATTACGATGACACACCCTTTGCAAGCGTTTATTGGTTTGGAATGTGTACAGTGTTCTTTTTTCAGACTGCGTACGACGAAGTGCCATATCCTGTCTGTCGTTAGTAGTTCATTCTGAGACCGATAGAATCGGTGAGTGTTTGCAATTGTACGCTCTGACGTAATACTTCGCTAAATGGAAATTTTGTTGCCTAAGATGCCTAAATACAAGAATAAGTTTTATTTCGAACTTTTTAGCGAAAAGCAGTCGAAAGATCTATGGTATATATTTGCCCCTCCATATTTGTACTCAGTGCACTGAGTTCACAATCGCATCATCCCAACACTGTTTTTTCTTCTCTATCAACTCCTGCAATCACTTCAATGGCAGTTTTCTTCCGTACAATTGGTTGCTTTATTGGAGGTAATGGATGGACATCGAATTATTTATGCATGCATCGTCTGCGTTAAACTTGCTTGTGAGCATACACCAAATGAAATAAAGCGCATACGATAGCATTGACGCAAATGTTTCCTCATAAAGCGTGGCGCATCTTTCAAACAGCACAGTCGCGTTTTCAATGACCTTACTTCGTTGTATTGACAAAAAAGCAAAAGCAATAAGGCTTCGTTCAACCGCTCGACGTTGAATTCCTGTCCGCAGAAGATACATCGGTACATCCTCTGAACTTGCAAACCTGATCGGTTCCAAAACGTAGCTTTTCATTCGATCAGTTGAACATTACTACAGCCCAGCACTTCACTTCCGGGGGGGCAATTTTCAGGAACTTTCATTCGATGGCGTCATCGTGTTTATTCAACTGTGGTACAACTTTTTTGCAAGCGGTCACAGATAAAGTTCTCTTCGCAACATTTCCGAAAATTAGAACTTTTTTATTTTAATCAGGCCCGTAACTATCAGGGCGCAGAGGGGAGAAACCCCCCCTAAATTTTTTTCACCCCTCTTGGAAAAATGTTGTGGACATAGTTTGAAAATTTGGGCCCTGCCCTGAAAACTCTTCGCCCCCTCTGGTGTGCCAAGTTGGTTACGGGCCTGGTTTTAATTAGATGCAAACCGAACGATCAGGACGGAGTAAAAATTAGTAGCCTAATACGAACACCTGGTTCCGTATTCAACTAGTGTAGTCATGGCTTTAGTATGGCAGATGTGTAGGCTACTAGTCAACCTGCCTACTTTTTCGTCTTGTTTTAACAATTTCATCAAATCGTTTATCAAGATTTTTTGAAACTTCGGTTGAATATATTTGCTGTGAGATAATTTCTGTAGACGATGTTGCGAGTGGTGAAGCTGCCAAATCACGGCCGTCGCCAGCGGGGAACCAGTGGTGCCCGCCCCTCACATTGAAAATTTGTGCCCCCATTTCATGTTTGGCTCCCGGTTGCTGCAAACATCCAATATTGTATTTTGAAAATGTGCTCCCCTTGTGACGTTTGGCTCCCCGGATGCGAAATCTTGGCTACGGGCCTATGTCAGATACAAAAGACTGGAACGAATGTTAGGATATATTTAATCACTGATGCCATTGTTTAAATTGTAGATACGAGACTTCGTCTGCCAACTGAAATAATCTTAAAAGGAATGCAGAAATACTCTTAAAAACAGCAGGAATGCAACTTTAACTCTATTACGAATGCTTGGTTGGGCAACGCTCGCCACCAGATGTGGGTGGGTCTCGCCACCTTTGCTAGGACTACCTAAACACCAAACAGTTTGAGGCTCTTGTGAAATTCGAATTGCCCTTGCAACGTTATAGCTTGGCTGTGAAACCTCAGCAACGGCTAAGCACTGAACATAAAATGCTTACGTAAAACTAACACAATGTGAACATACGAGCAGGGCCGGTTTTAAACCGATTGCTAATCGGGCCCCGCACTCCGCTTACTGACCAAGACTTACACTTTCTATCGTAGCTGCTTGTGTATGGTGCCAGCGCGGAGCCCAGTGTTTGTCAAGGTAGTTTGAGAGATCGAACAGTTCTCAAATTTTTCCAGCGGTCTCTCAAAATACAGTATAAACTCGCATTACTGCCATCATCAAAGTACACCAAAACCTTCTTGTACAATCATCTCGGTATTCACATGAAACATTTGCGGTCTTTCAAAATGCCTTTGCAGTCAGGGGCCCATATTTTGTAAGCGTGGGATCTGTTGCCAACGAAAATCCAAGTTAACTGCGAGTTTTTTAACGCAGTTCATCAAAGTTCTGTTGTAAGAATAGTCATTGGTTTCAGCAATGTGCAGTGATGTGCCCGAGTCATTTTTGTCGAGTCAGAGTCATGGGCCCTTCGAGTCAGAGTCATCTGAAATTTTGTCGAGTCATTGGTTTACAAGCTAGAGTCAATGTCGAGTCATACAAATTTCAAACTTTTCCCATATATTTTTGGCTATAGGTCTGCCAGTTGACCTTCAGTGGGTATAGGTCCGCCAGTGGACGTTCAGTGGCTGTAGGTCCGCCAGTGGATCTTCAGTGGCTTTAGGTTCACCAGTGGATCTTCAGTGGCTATAGGTCCGCCAGTGGACCTTCAGTAGCTATAGGTCCACCAGTAGACTTTCAATTCAATAAACATATTTGTCCATAATGAAAACCCAAGCTGTAAATCTGAACACAAAACTGGAAACTGTCAAAGAAAAGAAAAAAAATGAAAGTGTGCAACCAATAGGCTTATACCAAAATGAAATGCACCTGATCACGGTGAGAGTTGAACTGAAAACCATTTGCACAGTGGACGTAAACGTAGATGCAGAACTACCGTGATGGTGCCATTAAGGTGGCAAGTCAAACTCAGCATTTTATTCGAACCATGTCACCACCTGCGGACCTTTTGCAGCTTCCTTTTTTTGCTATGGATTGACGACCAACATGCTGATATGTTGCCCAACAAATGACAAAATGGTGGTCAGTGCTGTTTCAGCATGTTTGATTGCAGATTATTTATATCCAAATTTTTGTGAAAGCCGTTTGTATTTTGGTCGGATTTCATTATAAACATTTTCGTCTAGAGCACCTTTCCATTTCAGCCTACTCAGAACTTGTCTCTTTCAGCCTCATTCATTTTTCAGTCTCATTCATTTCCACAAGTCTAGCCCAACCTTACTGCATGGCATACACTTCATTGTCTTTCGCATGCCCAATAAATGAAAATAACCAGAGACGAACATGCAACATGTACTTGCATATACATTTGGATTGAAATCTTGCAGCATTCTAGAATTTCTTACATATTTGAATGTTATCATTTTTGCTTAACCAGATTTGCATTGGTATTTATGATATTCTTTTGAACTTCTTCGCACTTTTTGATTCATATCGGGGAGCGTAGGTTATGCTACTGTATTAAAAGAATTTCTCAAATTCGTTGCAATTGCTTATTGTGTTTTTTGAATGTTGAGCCCTGGCAATGACCAGCAAAAAAGTCAGCTCTGTTGCGCATCCTCATCATGTCATCAGAGTTAGAGAATTACTTGTACAGTCATTGATCCTATCCCATATTGACTCATCATTGTTATAGCCTACCATATGTATACATTTTAACATTTACCACGGTTATCACATCGCAACATGGGCTTAGGCTAATAACAGTGACAGGAATTTGGATATGCATTACATTGAGCTGTGTATTTTTGCGTTGGATTTGTATTCGAATAGCTTATGCAAATACCTGACTGGATCATGATGATATGCCAGTAGGTTTATATTGTGCCCTTCTGGCCCCTCAGTTAAAAGCAAATCTCAGGTCTACCTCTGTGCAAGTTATGAATACTTGACTCTTGGGATAGACTATAACAGGACTTGAAAGTCAAAGCAGAAAATTTGCACCAATTTTGATCATTACTGGAGCAACAAATGATCGTTTCTTTGTATGCAAACAAACTGGGTTTGTCGATCAGAGACTCTCAGATTTTTAAAAAATGACTCTGAGTCATTGATTGTGACTCGAGTCAAGTCGAGTCATTCTGTGAAAAACGTGACTCGGGTCGAGTCGAGTCACCATATTTCTCAACTTGACTCGAGTCGAGTATGAGTCACCAGAAATCGTGACTCGATTCGAGTCCTTGACTCGAATCACGCTATCACTGGTAGTGTGTAGCCAAGTTTTTTTCACCAGTACCTCGTTAAGACAAAGGTATTAAATTTTGAAGCTGTTTTCTGCTTCATTTATAAAAGCGTTTCATATCTGGCAGTTAAGGTTTCAATAGTTGCTGCAAAATACGGCTCGATAGTTGTTGAATGTTGATATTTCAATAGTTACTACTAGTCTTCTAAAGGTAACGTTTAGGTCGTAATTGCAAATGTGTGCTGCTAGTCAGTCTTGAACGTCATAGGTGTACGGGAGTGCATATTTTTGGGAATGCAAAAAATTTTTGCCCAAATTTGGTGTTGTTTTTCCCAAATAACGTATAAACAGCAAGTCTTAATATTAAGACTAAAACCTATCATTGTAAACAAATCAAGGTGTCTGCATGCTTAACTACCAATTACTGGAGTTCAAAGCCGTACGCCCAGTCCCGTCGCCATGGAGGAGCTTTGGTGGGCTTAGCCACCCCAAACTGAAACGTGAAACACTATAAATAAGTGGAGTTTTGGTTAATTTTACAATGTCAAGTCCCCCTCACAAACAAAAATCCCCCCCACAGAACTTCAAAGCCCCCTGTTGAAAACTTTCTGGCAACGGTTCTGCATACGCCCACAACTAGCACTCAATATTCTGCATAGCCACATGTGAACAATAGTGATATTTATTGTGTTGAAAAATGTTATCTAATTACAATAAAATCCCCCAAAAAACGCTGTTCATGCCACCACGTGTGGAAGGTGTTGTTCAGGATCTTTATTTTCAAGTTTTTATATACGTTCTAAACTTATTCTATTGTATGCAAATTGTACTAAACTAATTGTATGCAAATTCAAATGAAGAATGTGTATAATACCCAAATTGGAATGAAGCTGTTCGAAATTCCCCGAAATTGAATAAAGCTGTTTGAAGTTCCCCAAAAATGAATAAAGCTGTTTGAAGTTACCAAAAATTGAATGAAGATGTTCCACTTGGCCCAAATTTGAATGGAGCTATTGCCATTTCGCCAGAGTGACTTTAGTCTGATGGAATTTACCCAAATTTCTCCAATTCATGGAAACATTTCTAACTTCACCCAAACTTGAATGAAGTTGTCCCAATTTGCTCAAATTCCATTGAGTTTGTTAAAATTTACCCAAATGATTCTCATTTTATCCAAATTGAAATAAAGCTCTTATAATTCACCAAACATTTCTAAATGTACTGTTGCGGCCAGTGGCCCAACTATATGGACAAATACGTACGGACTGAAACCAGTGTTTTGCAATAGACTGCTCATTGAGCCATCCGGCTGGGCACAAACCGTTCACATGTTCACACAGCGTTTTACGTAACACGTGACTCAATATTCGCGCCGTTCGTTGAATGCGTTTTTCTGCT
>JGI24021J15306_10008867_pt1 | contig 12403 bp, 10 predicted proteins | sample Ectturendosymbi1_FD_15306 | JGI IMG/M metagenome (IMG submission 15306)
ATTAATTAAGGTAGTAAAGTAAGCCACGGGTTAAAGCAAAGTCAAGCCTTTCAGGACGGAATTATTTCATAACAATGCATCATCAGGCTAGAGTTAATTTTGAATATTTCACTGCAGTGAAATTCCGGGACATTTTGCTAACCGGTACGGGACACTGGGACAGACGTTTAAACCGGGACAGTCCCGGCCAAACCGGGACGTAGGGTAGGTCCAACCTTAACCAAAATCTAAAACCTAAACCTAAATCTAACTTCAGGTTGATTCGTGAAAGACCATTTGCTATTCCATCTTTTCACCAAAAGTACCGTAATATATTCCACCGCATGCTCCACTGCAGTGGCGTAACGATGCTTACTGTCGCCCGGGACAGTTGCTTTCTCTTTCCACTCCTCACATTTGCATACAACAAATAAAATGAAAGAAAATCATGTGTCATGCTTATTGTAACTATTAGTAGTAAGAAAGTATCTTGAACATCGCAATCAAATGCTCACAAACTGAAAAGGGTCTTCTTTCACTTCTCCATCATGGGTTTTGCTTTCTATGCTTGTTCTCCACCCTTCTCATCATTACTTTTCCTATTTTTTCTGCCTTCCTTACATAGACTATGCATGTATGTATGGCTGCGTAAATAGCATAGTTGGCACATGCCAGGCTGTGGTTCAGCGGGAAATTTTTGTTTTTTGTCGTTAGGCCTACTTGTGAAACAGTCGGGACCGTGGATTGGATGTGTTTTGCGTGGCAACCACAAAGCAACCACGGGCTGATAAAGCCCTGAAGCAACTTCGGTTTGCTTTTTTGTCTTACTTGTCAATTTCTTTTACAACCGCGGCGTATGTTTTGCCGGCAGCCTAACCATTGCCTTTGTATTGAAGATTTTTTCTTCCTCCGATAGAGAGAAAGCATTAGGAGATACTTTTGACCGGCATTGTTGGGCTGCAGCATGCTGTAGCACACATGTGTCAAACTGGTGGTCCTTGGGCCAAATGTGGTCCACCACGTCTTTTTATGTGGCCCGCGAAGCTCAAATTTTAAGCCTCAGTCTACTTAGCTTTTTATGGAACAGTGGTGGTTTAAACCTGTTCATAAAGGCTAGTGATGGTCTTTGCCATGTTATAGCTAGGGCAGGCCTGCCTAACCTTTTTGGTGCTGCGAGCCACTTTCACATGAGGAAATTTATTGCGGGCCACAAACGTTTTGTGACGTAACAAATCCCTTGATTTTGATAAGTTTTAGCGATAACACGAGGTCATAATGAGTCCTATTGTTGCACGCAGTGTTGCCAGGTTGTACGGATGTAAACCAAATCCAAAAATTGACATATTTTCGAAGCGTTTGTTATACAAATTTTTGGGTGGTAGACCCATAACAGAAATAACAGGTATAATTTTGGTGCGTTTTGATGGCAAATATACTAGAGCCTATAAACAAGTACTAAAAATTAAAAAAGTCTGCTTACGAACTTATTACATCGCGGACCACTTGAAACAACCTCGCGGTCCGCATGCGGCCCGCGGGTTGGGCAGCCTTGGGGCAACCAAAAGTCAATGAAGTCAAATTTTTTCTGCCTTTTTTAAAGCTTATGAAACGTCCACAAACAAAATTTCACGCTCATACCATGAGAGAATCCCAAGTTATTAGGTCAAAAAAAGTCAAAATTCATCATTAGTTAAAAATTTATCGTTGGGTCAAACTTTTCTTGCAGCAGAGTTTTTTCTCTTTATCGATATTTTATTGAAACTACAACAAGAGATATTGATATGTTTTTGCAAGTTTTGTTGCAATTCTGTAATAAAAATGGGTTTGCTGCGATTTCTGACGTAATAATGTTGTTTTGCCCACTACTGGACGATCGAATATTATGTAAGATAGGTGTGGTAAGGCAAGAAACTCACAGTACTTGGTTTGGTAAATGCTCAATCCATTATGCATATATTGTTTCAACCTTATGGTGTTCTCAGGTTTGACTCTACTGTAGTTATTAATGTACTTATCAATATATCATCCCTGAAGTTATACAACCAATTTTTTTTTAATTTCGAAGCATACAGTGCATGAATATGCTTCTGGGTTAACATCAATATCTAAGGCTGAACTCTTTTGCAGTTGCAAACGCAGAAAATTTATAGGTCAAAATAAAGTCAAAACTTGTAAAGTCAAAACAAAATAAAGTCAAAACGTGTTTGCCCTAGTTATAACTTTACTATTTTAGTCATCTTGCTGACCTAACGTCTCTCTTTCTTTAAAAAGTTGTTCAGTTTTTAGGCTACTTTCACTGCAACATAACAATCATTACGTCACAGAGACGCTGGTTACGCAACGTAATTGATTGTGGAAGAAAACTTGTACCTAAGAAAACGTGATCGAAGCAATTTGCATGCTTATGCACGCCAATGTGCACCCCCATCCGATTTATTTTGTTCTTTATTTTTTTCTTTTAGCTGTTTACCCCAGAATTTGATGCTAGAATGCTTTCATTTCTCTCCCACTGCCGAATCCCTGTGTGATGAGTAAAGGGCATTGTAGCTGGGGCGTTGCTAAAGTGTTTTGCTCCTCTCAGTGTTGATTGTGTGCTAACACATATTCTGTAATGTGCTATCCGCTATGGCTGAGCATTTTTGCACTCTTGTATTATTCGATTGTGCTTGTGATATGGACCACGAGTCTGCGATAAATAAAATAAACATTATTTAGTTACATACACATCCTAATTAGAATGTGCAGCAATGTATTCACTATATCTGCAGATTTTTGCGGTCATGCAGACAAAAAACACATTTACACCGTCTTAGCAGTTACAACTGGCCCTTTGAGGACAAACCTAATCAGATTTTCATGACGAAACTGCTTGTAAAAACAGTTGAAAGCTAGCCCTTAGCAAAGTGCTCCTAACGTCTCGTTGCAAGTGTTGCAGAAATTATGCGCTGCGGTTTCATTTGTACACACACACTGTTTTTACTGAATTCAGTAAAAACTTTTAAACAGGATAGAGCGCAAATTGTTTTCTCCATAGTAGCATAACAACAAAGAAAGCTTAGCTACTGACCGCTCTGAACGGCTGAATTTAGAACAATTTCTTTACAATTCCGTTTTTAAGGAGCTGCTTCTTGCATGACTTCATAAAAAATGACTCATGCAAACAGGCAAAGGGGCCACGCCCTCCCCAAATTTTTAGAAAATATAGTCATTTTGTGCTTTGAGAGGCATTTTGCTAAACAAAATAGCGTTATTCCCCTAAAATCAAACATTTTGCCCCCCAATTTTTGGCGACCCAAATTTTTAGGCTGGCTTCGCCACTGCATGCAAAGTCCCAGGACTAAGAGGTCGAGACCGAAATCCTTCGAGACCGAGACGAGACCTGAGACATTCCAGACCGTGACTTGGAAAAAACGGGTCTCGAGACTCCATCACTGACTACTGCTAGGCTTTACGGCCTTTCTGCGTTTTCTAACCGACCTACGGTGTTGCAAACCGTGAGTAAGCGAAAACGGAAATTCGGAACAGTTGTGAATAATCAGTTTAACGTAAAAACATGGAAATTATCAAAAACTTTAAAATAAATAAACTTGACAATATAAAACAGCAAATATGGGAAGTCACAAAATCAGAACAACGGCTGCTTCCTTATCACAGGTGGTCTGCCACAATGCCCCCAAACTCCAAAGTTTCGCGTAATTCGAGATTTATTTCAAGTCTAGCTGCGGCTTTTCATGGGGGATTCGAACGCGCAACGGAAAGTACGCCGGTCTACTAGTGCAATGGGCAAGCAACAATAGAGATTCCCCCAGAACAGTCGCCAGAAAGTTTTCAATAGGGGGCTTTGTGTTTCTGCGGGGGGCGCTTTGGGTTTGTACGAGGGGGCTTGACATGGAAAAAGTTTCAATTTGGGGGGGCTTGGAGATTGTCTTGGGGGCGTAGCCCCAAAAAGCGGATTCCCTGCTCGACAAGATTCACTCTATTGTTGCTTGTGCGCGGGTCCGTAACTAGGGGGCTTCGCCACCCGGGCCGTAACGAGGTTAGATGGCGCCTGGGGCATGAAACAAGTTTGGCTCCCCCATGTTCTAGCCTGAACTTTTTCGGAAACAAATGTACTGTATTAAAGAAAGTAGCCTACTTGTGACAATGTTGGGACTTTTCAGCGCCCTCCTCAGTGATTCGGAGCCCCCTGCAATGATTCAGCGCCAGGGTAATTGCGCCCCCCTCATTATGCCCGTTCGCCACCCCTGAAAAACTTTTCGTCCTCCCTGGAAAAATGTGTTGGAAATAGTTTGAAACTATTGGACAACGTCCATGGAAATTGAGCACCTCTCAAAAAAACCCTCACCCCCTGGTGTCCCAAGCTGGTTACGGGGCTGCCTATGCGTAGCTGCGTTATTAAAGCACAGTGCTCGATGGTGAAGCAAGGGGTCCTAGATTTCTTGAACATGATAACACTGGTCAACAACGTTTTGGTATCCGGTGAGGAAACAATTGCATAAATTGGTTGTGCCAAATCTCAAATGAGAATTTCTGCGTGACATTAGGTTTTAAAAACGTTGTATTAGCCTATCCGTAACTAAACAATTTGAGTGTGAATTAGGGTGCACCAAAATGTAATGTACTCAAGAGTCCGCAAGTGGGAAAAAGTGGGAGCCTCTGCTGTAAAGTAAAGCCGCCAGTAGAGTCTTGTCCTCAAAAAACTACAAAAGCATTCAAACTATTTTTGGAAATCTACGGATGGAGGCGAGCACCAGTTTTCAACCAAGGAATTTTAAGTTTAGAGTTTCGAAGATTCAAGTCTTGGTCACGACCATTGCAAAATTATCTGTCTAGGTTCATGTTTGAAATACATCACGGCTATAAACTGGCACTGCCCTGGTTAATCTGCGAAGCAGCCTATAGCAAATCATTAATGCAAATTGTTTTACATACAAGCAGCTTGCCTTGGTCGTCAATGCGATTTCGCCATTCAGTTGTCGCAACTTCTCTCGTAAATTGAGAACTACCATCCGAAGTTGTCTCATGTAGGTTTGCACTCGTGAAGCGCTCCAACCAGCACATTGGTTGACATACCACCCTTCCTTGGCAGTGATCCAGGCCGCTGCTTCAGACGTGTAACCCACTGACAACGCACTTGCCCAGTTTCTGTTTGGCGGACATCTAAGATTCGGAGAAGGCATTTTTCCCTGAGAACGTTGTTTAAACGCAGAAAGTAGAGAATTTATGTAGCGTTAAACGATCGTCACTAAGGAATTTTCTCAAATCAGGTAATGTTCACTAAATGGATTATAACTACTATGCTACTTTTATTACGTCACAGAAATCCTGAAAATTGCCGGGTCACGTGATGCAGGATAACGCACGAGTTTGCACAGGGCGAGAGTTCAGTCTTGCCTGAAACGGAAACTTCTGGTTGTGTGGCTCAGGGTTGCCAATTTGGTTTTTTGAAGCCAGATTTTGAAATTCTGGCTTTTTTTGCAAATCAAAAAAGGCCAGACAAAATCTGGCTTTTTTCTGTCGGCAAGACTTGGCTCTGGAAAAACATTTGTCTGAGCTGCGTATTGATTACAAATCGTCTTCTGAAAAGAAGAGTCTAACCATGCAGGATGCATAATATATTGAAAAGATTTTACCGTTTCCCTAAAAATGATCGATGCTATTGATAAGAAACAAATATGCCACAGTCAGTGTAATTACGAGGAAAGAAAATGCTTCTAAAGAGTGTAATTCATGTATTATAGCGATGGTTCTGACAAGCTTTAATGTCTATTTTTTGTGTTTAGTTATGCTTATTTTATGTGTATATGCTGTAAAACTGCTATCTGGCTTTTTTGGTACAAGGTAATGGCTTTTTTTGGTGAAGCCCTGATGTGGCTGATCGCTATCCCAGTTGTGGCCTGTCTTGCTGTAGGTTGTGAGTGTGACGTAGCCGAACTTAAGTCAAGTTTGTTGCACTGTAAGTAACTAGATGTCAACAGGTCTCTTCGCATACGGAAAGAGCCTGGTGTCGAAAGAATAATACTTCCTAAATTGTATTAGTAATACTAACTAGTATTGCTGATTTCTTCGAAACAATGTAATATTGAATATTCAATAATACTATACCAGCAATCATAATATTCTGATTGACTACCAGTGCAGTAACTAAGTACTGCATTGCTGTAGCAAATCCTTTGCTCACTGCTGTATACCGTGGCGTGATCAAAGGGAAATTACGAAAGGAAATTGAAGTTGTATGATAATAGAGTACTGTACCTACAAACAAAGTGCAGCAGCCTAATTGGCAAAATCAAACAAACCTTTGTTTATTACAGTAATACAGTTTTTTTTGGAAACACAGGTTTTAATTACAACATATGCGAAAAGTACACAGGAAAATACAGAAAATCCACAAAAATTGCGAAGGTATACAGTTACCCATGGACCTACTAGTAAACAACAAGGGCATTGATTAAAGCTGAGGTAAGGGTGTGAACAGTAAACAAACGTAAGACATGAAAGTATATATCTGACCAATTATATTGCATGTTAGTTGCTTCTCAGAATAAAGTATTAAAGTAATGATTAATTTGTGTAACACTAAAAGTAAACCTAAAGCCTAAACTAATTCAAAACCCCAAATCTAAATATGTTTCTGGTTTCCAAAAATTTTTAAGGAAGTATGCACTTCCCAAAAAGAATGTGAAAACATACAATCGTCTGTCAGAACATCAAATGTGTATTCTGTACTATCAAAACCAATACAACCAAGGTGAGATACAAATCGAAAACCCTTGCACAGCACTAGTAGTCACTTCCTACTTGACCATGTTAACAGTGGTATGAATGTCTCAAATTCAGTGTTATATGTGGCACAAAACCTGATATGGTTTTTGATGCCGGATACAAGTTGTTTAAGTCCTTGATCTACATAAAAAGATGGAAGAAGTGAGGGATAACTACTTCTAATGTATTTTGTGCTACTAGTACTAGTAGCATTTTTTGAATGTGTTCGTAGCAAATCATGAGATCAGTACAAATAACAAGCAAAACAGCGTTGTGCTATGTTGCACTTCATCTGAATCTTCTCAGACATTACTATCAATAACAATGTTCAGGAAAAAACATGTTTTTTGCTGATGAGTTTTGAAAGGAGCTTGAAACCAGCTATGCTGCTCTACATCTCCAAATCCCCACTGCAATGCAATTGCCACTAAAGATCCATCATGGTCCTTGGGTAGTTCTTTTACTTCACAATTTGTTTGGATAAACATAACATTGTTCTTTGCCTTTGCTACATACTGTTTTCTGTAATGTCATGATTGCTCTCTGCCTCAAACCTTCATTGTTGCTTGATTTTCTCACCTACTGTATGTGCATGCCTCACCTGTTCATCTGGACATACTTCAGCTCTTCACCCATTGCTTGCCTACCATCATAGTGTTACATAAATGATTTATGTATACATAGCATTTGTTTCTGTTATATATGTTGCTCAATTGAAATGTATTGGGATTATTATTTCATTCATGTTTGCCATAATCGCCTTTCATTTGTTATTTTTGACTTGTGGTTTAGTATTTGTGCAACTTCATTATCTTTTTCATTTATTTACCTTTGACTTCAAACTTTTGGATTATTTTTCTTGTGTTGTGTATTTTGGTCCTAGCAGTCTCTAGTCTACCATGGTCTAGTGAAAACTGTGGTCCTTGGTTATTCTTCTCCATACCAATTATTTTCTGGCAATCTAAAGACCTAATAGCTTGATTCCAAAAAGTGGCTAATTTCAATGTATGATTCCTGGGAAAGATCCTTCCCGATTTCCACACTTTTTCCACCCATGACAGTAAAAAACAAATTAATTTATCCCCTAAATCAATTAAAAATATCGATATTTGGCCATAACTTGCCAACCACAAATGTTAGAGAGCCAATCAAAGGTTCTGAAGACAAATTTTTGCTTATTTTTTTTTGAAGAAAAAAATAAAATTGCCCCTTGCAGTTGGGGCCCAGGCTCATTGTCCCCATCCAAACAACCTTATACCTGCCCCATGTGTGACATCACCCACAAAAATTCAAATCCAAAACTTAGCAATTTTTTAAATCAAAACTACAAGACTCTGCTTCTTTACAGAGTTTGAACAGCTCTTTAGCAATATCTGCTGTCGAGTTGTGTCCAAACAAAGACTTTCCTAAATAGGGCAAATCTTGGGATATAAAGGGTAATTCAGTCCCTGTGCTTGTGGTACAAACTGATACTTTTTAACTCAATCTCTACTCTGGTGATACAGGGGTGCATCCAGGGGGTCTGTTTGGCTGTCATGACAGGACCCCTTGTACCACAGGTAGGCTACTCAGCATTAAAGCCGATGATAAAATATCAAATGCTGTCATTGCAGGTCTCTAATGTGGGTGGTTTGGAACAAGCATATCCCTTCTAACGTTGCATAGCACTATCGTGAAACAACAACATCCCTGCCTTGTCTAAATGTTGCCTGCGCAATGACATAAAACAATTCACGTTTTTGAACACTTTCAATTGATATATTGCGTTGAACGCACGTGTTTCAGAATTTCCTCCTCTGGCAGTGCCAAATCCAATGCAAGCAAAGCTGTCAGAAGCTCATACATTGTCACACACACACGCAGAGCTGTTTTGTAATATTTCGCTTCATGGTGGGAGGACAGTGTCCAATCGTTCTTCTCCGCAGTGATTTCGCAAGTACATTTATAACACCGCCATCTTTGAGAGACAGCGCTCCACAGACGCAGTTGTGCAGCTGCTAAAATTCAGAATGGTTTTCTATAATTTCTGTTGTTATTTTTGAGTTCAACATTGTTGCTGCACAAAAACAAGCATAAATGGTAATGATTTTTGTTTTTTACAAGATTCCATTGCCCTCAACTCTTTTACCACCCCCCTGCCCTACCGCTGTTCCAGTGTCCCTGAAGACAATACTTCAGTGCGATGAAGAAGCATATAACATTGAATTTTGCACAAATCTAGGTCACTAAAACAATAAAAAAACATGGCCTTGTTCACAGGCAGCCATCTGCTTACCATGCAAAACCTGACAGCGAATGTTACATCACAGACCAGTTTATTAGGACGATTGCGGAATGGTCTGAATATTGCGTACTACTTGATGCAGTCGGAGGGCTGTCCGTCATAAGGACCAGTGCAGAGAATTTACATTAATTAATCATAGACAAAGTAGCAACATGCAGAAACTATGCAGAAAACTAGTGTAGTGGCTTTTATGAGCAAATATTGCCGATATACTGTATACTGGCAGATTTTTGTCAATACGATACTTTTGGCAACATCGCAAAATTCATCGGTCGATTTCTTGTCTGAAGAGAAGGTGTCATTTTATGCTGAAAGTGATATGGAAAGCTGCCCTCCGCGACAGACCCCTTTTTGACAGGCGAGATACGCCACTGTGGTGATACAAACAATTGCTTTCTATTATGAATCACTAAGTTGGTGGTACAAATTGTTGCTTTCTAATTCGATCCATATGCTGGTGGCGAAAACTGCTGCTTTCTGAATCAACCCCTATGCTGAGAGTATACACAGCCAGTCAGTGCCTGTGTTGATGGTAGTGACAATGCTGACCCTTAAACAGTTTTACATTAAACGTAATATAGTGCAAGAAATGTTACAAGCAAGCTTAAGATGGTTGGTCATGTTGAAAAAAAAGAAAACTGCCGACTATACAAAAACATACTTTGTAAAACTTACAGACAAAAATAAGGCTGCAGTATTAAGTTCTGCTAAAATTTTTTAAATTGTTTAAAGATCAATTTAGAAGCAGTGACAAAGTGCAAGAAAACACTTGGTTCAAGCAACTGTTGTGAATAAAACTCTTTAATAGCAATCTTTTCATTGAGTTCAATGCAGCAAAATAAAACCATAATGTGCTATATATATGTTTTCTAAAGTACAGTATTGCTGACAGGGATGTCTGAGTGTGTGGTGCACACACTGTGAAACTGAACATGACATGACATTTTCCAGATCATACAATCAGGAAAGAATCACAAAAATACTAGAAAGGTAATTATGTACATTCCAGCACTGAAAGTGTGTGCCATTCCAGATGCACACCTTATGTACTCGAATGCTTGTATTTGAAGGGACGTTTGCCCAGACTGTTTTTGCAGTTGTGAGCTGCATTGTTTTAGGGCTGAGTAAATTTTACTCCCCTGTTTGATTTTATCAAGCAACCCTGGGTGTGCACTATTCCAGGCACGCACCTTCTGGGCTTGACTGCTCATATTCAAAGAGACATTCATGCAGACTGATTTTGCAGTTGTGAACTGCACTGTTGTAAGGCTGAGTATGCTTTACTCCCTGGCTTTAACGTGAGGTCTGATTTTTTTGAAGTAGTGATTGCTTGGTTGTAGTGTTGAGTGTATTTTGCACCTACTCACAAGTTGGAGCGCTGATAGTTTAAAGTCAATACAAGGACATATTAACGTGTTCACTGCTAGCGTACAAATATATCATACCTAAAAATCAGCCTAAATCCAGCAGCATTTGGTTGTCTTACCAACTGCACAACTCACTAGGTGATTGTGCTAGACAGCTCTTCAAACCCTCAAAAGACTAGGCAAGTCTTCAGCATGGCAATGAAAAAAATTTGGGGAGTTTTGGGTTTCGGTGTTTTTGTGAGTGACAACATAAGTGAGGTTGGTTTTTGGCCATTGTGGCTCATGTTACCTGGCCCAGGGCCCAACCGCTAGATGGAAGCATTTGACTCAAGTTTTCATTGGAAACTAGGCTAGAATCCTAAGTCTTTTGAGCCTTTCATTTGACTTTCGAGCATTTCTGGATAAAAAGTTAGATCTAAAAACAGCAAATAAAATTATCTAATTAATGGATTAATCAATCATTTTGTTGTTTTAGGATCATAACTTTTGAACCCAAAACCTTAGAAAGTCGTCTAAAGTCTCATAAAGACTTGGATCTTAGCCTAGTTTCCAATACAAACTTGAGAAAAATACTGCCATCTAGTAGTTTAGGCCCAGGGTCAGATAAAGTAGGCCTAAAAGTATTCCACTTATTACATCACTCACAAAAAAATCCAAAACCCAAAATAAAAACTTATTTTTTTCATTGCAGACTTGAAGATGTGCTGAGTCTTTTGAGGGCTTGAACAGCTCTCTAGCACTATCACCTGGCAAGTTATGCAGTTGGTAAGACAACTGAAAACTGCTTGATATAAAGCCAAATTATACCGGCTGCTAAAATGTTAAGATACAACAATGAATAAGGAGAGTGCATGTGTAATGATATGCATTGTGTCAACAAGCTTTGCCAAAACGTTGGATATATGAATTTAATGTCGCAGTGTGACGTCACAAACAGTGCACACCCAGTAATAATGACCACCATACACTACTGATTGTTCACATTGTCATAAAAAGACTTGAACAAGGAGTAAATTTTAATTGCTATAAAACTTTTAAAGGGATGTTCAACTTTTATGCTTTACATTTGCCAATCCTCATTCTTGGGAGTTCTTCCTTATTGAATTTCAGAGGCTTTTCTGCATGCGACTTCTTTGGACTAAAAAGTGGTCATGCCTAATTTGTCGTATTAGCAGTTACCTTGTCATACCCAAGAATGTTCATGTCATACACCATATATTGTCAACAACTACCACACAATGCAGACTGGCAGGGGAGCATCTGGGGGGTCTGTTTGGCTGTCACGACAGACCCCTTTGCACCGCAGGTACTCAGCATTAAAGCTGATAAAACATCAAACGTTGTCACTGCACATCTCTAATGCAGGTGTTTTGGAACAGGCAGCAGCCTACATTTCCCTTCTAACGTTGCATAGTGACTATTGCGCAACAACAACGTTACTGCCTTGTCTAAATGGCGCCTGTGCAGTGACATGAAACAATCCACGTTTTTGAACATTCGAAATTGATATGGCGTCGAACGCACGTGTTTCTGAATTTCCTCCTCTGGCAGTGCCGGCTCTAATGCTGTCACTGCCATGCACACGCAGGAGCTGTTTTGTAATATTTCGCTTCATGGCGAGAGAACAGTCGTCAATCATGATCGTTTCATTTTGCAGTTTCGGGCTAAATTTTCTTTGCTGTTTCCACCTACGAGGTTGTGGCAAAATTAAGTAAGTTTAGGCTTTCCACAATGTGACGCCAAGTAACGTGGGTTCGTTTCCACTGAAACTATATTTTTATAAGCAACTTCTCATATTCAAAGGCGCGAGAGCTAGCCTCAAATTATGGCTGCATTGTCTGAACAAAATATCAGTCAAGCGTCGTATTTCGAAAATAGCCTTTTTAGAATTAACACCTTGGCGTGTGGGCGATTTTCGCAAAAAAAACAGCAGTTTTCGGTTGCCTTACCAACGCCCTAGCTCCTCCGCCAATTGCGCTAGAGAGCTGTTCAACAGCTCAAACGGATC
>JGI24021J15306_10008868_pt1 | contig 12403 bp, 8 predicted proteins | sample Ectturendosymbi1_FD_15306 | JGI IMG/M metagenome (IMG submission 15306)
ACGCGTGAGCGATTCGTCGCCCTTGGCTTACCTTCGTGAACGCACTTGCGAACTCGACATTGGGGCGTTTTTACACTGCAAGGACTCAAAGATTTGCTTCGTGCGCTTGGCGTATGGTGTTGCGAAAGCTGGGGATTAGGTAAAAATGAAAAGGTGAAAGCTGATTCCACCACACACCTACAAAAAGCACCTTTGTGTTTTAGCATCAAACAAGTACAGAAAAGGTTGCACAAGACTTAAGACAAACCACCCAACCTCTTTTTCACTCGAATCCCTTATCATCGGATTCCCAACCTACCTCTGCTATTTGGATTCGCTGAATCGCATATGGTTGAAAAAATGCGCGCTCAAGCCGCTCGGTGAGACACTCACGGTCGTGCTTGAGTGATTTATGGGATTCCCAATCCAACGCGAATCCGATAGTGCAGTGTAAAGAGGGTAAGTGTTTCTTAAGAAACTAACCTGATTTTACGGTTATTTTTCAACAACTCTATTTGGTTGTGCGAATGAAACTTTTGTGGAACAGAAGAGTGCGAACCGTCTTTTGAAAGATTGAAAAGCACTGCAGTAGATCATTCACTGCCAAACTGTTTGCGTGAAATATCAGGTGTAGCGAATAATGTTTATATAGGTAGATGTCGCTGTGACAGATTGTTGATGATCGCAATCGCCATGTTGAATGTTTGTTCGTCGTAACACTTAGCTGTGATAAACCTGTTGCGACGAAAAATGCGTGGTGACAATGTGTTAAGATGTGCAAATGGCGTGGGGGTGAGGTTAATGATTGCTGTTGTGAAGCCCTATTGTTCATAGTATGCACCTTTGGCACACGTTTTGAAGTATAGTGTGGGTTTCGAATGTTTTGAGTTCTATTTAATACTGGGAATAAGCCAAGGGAAGCACAGTCTTCTACATTAAACCAAACCACAAAAAAGATTTCACGCTTTGAATAGTTGCTCACCTATCAAAAACTGTTTTTAATTTTTGTGTGATTTTCAATGCGACACACAAGTTTTCCTTTTATCGCCGGTTCTAGTTAACACAGCTCCTGTTTAATCAAATGTGTACAAGTATCAGGTCACAATTTTATTAATAAAATTAAGGAACTAATCGCGACAGTAAATTGGAAACCTGCAAAAAATGCAGCAAAGTAAGTTTAGGCAATATACAGGCCGGTGCTATTTTCAATGTTTTTCTTCGTTTTGCATTATCTCATGTGAGGAGATACTCAAGCAAAGGGTGCGAGAGGATCGAGGGTCGCTCAACGGCAGAGACAAAACTTCATGGGAAGACTTGGGCACTTTTATTTACAGCAGTACTGGTTCCCCGTAATAAGATTCTACATTGTTTGCTGTACGACACAGACAATGATAGACAATTACCTGGGATGTTGATTCTTCATTCGATTTTTTCTTATGAATAGCTCGCTGGCTGAATCATCATCCCCACCAACCGGCACTTGGGATAATTGGCAATCCATCATGTAAAAAGTAGTTGCTATAGCCTTTTACTGCAATTCAAGCTGTTGCTTTTTCTTATTTGCAATTTGTCTTAGAATTTTTGTGCAAATATCATTTATGAACACTAAAACACAGATGTTAAGACAATGCGGAAGAATTCCTCAAACAAGTGTTTTTAGGTTTCAGATTAATCATCTACAGCAGGGGTGCACAACCTCGGCTTTCAGTAAATATTTATGTGGCCGAGCACATATAATTCAATGTGTAAGTTATGCGCATTAATTCACACTAAACGAATTCAAACCGTATTAATTAAAACTGGCTGCGCATTAATCAAAACTATTTTTTGCTGTATGAAGGTACTTTGCAGAAATACCGCCAAACAGACGTGAGGAAGTGGGCTAGGCTCAGTGTGTTGAAGCAGAACTGAAGAAATGCAAAAAATAAAAATATCTTGAACTGACTGGCGGCCGTAATTCATAAAAATAAACGTGATGCGGCCGGCAATGACAAAAAGGTTGTGCAGCCCTGATCTACAGCGTTCTTCACTCCTTTTACAACCTACTACCTAATAATTATTACGTATAGTTACTAAGTTGTTTTCATAGTGGTAGTTTGCGACAAATAAAAAGAAACTCTTGGAAATTGACATTCGTATGAAAAACGGGTCAACAACTGCACTTCGCAGTCATTCGTGACTGTTTTAAGGGCTGTAGGCTCACATGTAACAAGCAAACGCCGATATCTAAAACAATAGTAATTTTGTTTTATTTTTTTATTGTTACTTGCTTGGTGATTTCGTTGCTTTTGAATGTACTGTAGTTTTGGATTGAAATGGTGAAGGTTTTCATTTCTATATTTTTTAACTGACGATGAGAAGTACAGTAGTTGTACAGTGATTAGCAACTTGGATACTACAGTAATGATTGTAGGCCTAGTGGCAACTTCTGTTGTTCTGTTATAGAGATCATATTATTGGAAAGTGTGTAAATTTGCGGGCCTACCGGCATTAATGCGCATAAATTGTAGAAACACTGTCATTACTTGTATGTGCTGTAGCATATGCTGTAACTACGTTGAAATCAGGTCCATAGACAGGCTTCGTAAGGCTTTTGCTCTTGATTTTTCCGTCTTTGCTGCTAGTCTCTACGCAAGAAACTTTACAAGGCTTATCCTTTTAGTTAAAAAGTTGATAATTTTTCTGGTAAGTTTCTTTTTCTGTGTTAAGCTAGCTAATCTTAAGACAGCATATGAACATGCAGTGCTTTTCTAAATTGTATTAAGAATTAGGTGAGTCAAAACGTTTTTTCTTTTGATTTTTCTCTTGAAAAGCTGTTGTGTGTGGTGGATGCATGGATGCCTCCAATCCCCACATGCCCATATGTGATTATCTGGTATTACCAGGTATATGGCATGGTTGTGATGGATTCAAAGTTGAAACGATGCCCAACAATTTACTTTCTTCAATGGATTGTCTGCTATACTTTTTTACATAAATTGCATCTTTTGTATTTGTGGATTGGTAATCTGCATTTATGACCTCAAATTCATGGGTGACATTGTGGGGCTTGTGCATTTCATTTTTAAAGTAGCTTGCNANTTTTAAGTTCCAGTTGTGAAATTTCCTAATGTTTTTGTCCCTTGTTTTTACAAGAAAGTGATACAAGTAGAACTCCCCATTTCAACCACGTACGCAGTTGTTTGACAGTGCACATGGTTTGGCTTTAGTTTTCGACCTTTTCGAAAAATTGTGGACCGTTAATCTGGACCTGTTTGATGTAAGTTTTAGACCTTTTCTTTTTGTATATTTGACAACCGTTGTTCGGTGTAGTAGTATTGCAGTGATATTGTCCACAGCTATTTGTCATGATATCTAGGTCATGGCTGACTGGGTGTAACGTGAGAATCACCGCTTCAGGAATCACCGAGAATGAGTCCAAAGTTACTAATGATAAACACTAGAGCTTAGCTACAGCCGGTGGAGCGTTCCTTTGGGTGAGAGAGATAGAGCTGTAGAGTTTAAAGCAGGGCTGTGGAGCCGGAACTCAATTTTCGGGCTCCGGTTCCAGCTCCAGTCATTTAAATTTTTTGGCTCGGGCTCCAAAACGATTTGGTTCTTCAAATAACTAAACACTAGTATATTGTTTAAAAAACTCGCTTTCCCCACAAACTATGACTGTTTAACGGGAAGCCAAATTTCAGGATCCGGCTTCACCATCTAAAATTTTTGGCTCCGGCTCCTGCTCCAGCCATCCAAAATTGCTTGGGCTCCGGCTCCACAGCCCTAGTTTGAAGGCTCTTACCACAGCAGCAGAGAATGATTACTGCTCGATTCCCAAACTTCGATCAACATGTTCAAGGCAGCTTGCCTGCTACAGTAGGCCTGTAGATCCCTTTGCATGGCATTGCGTCAACCCTGACGGTCATCCCACAAGCTTAACATTTGCAGCTTTGAACACGATGCTTTCTTCAAGGCACGTGTGCGTGCGTGTGTCAACAGCGCGCTTTCGCGTTTAACTCACCTATGAGTGGTCTTGCAGGAAATCCAGTGATGGACAACCCAATGATTGTGCAACCTGCGAAGGCAGTCAGTCTTGGAAAAGACAAATCATCACCGGCCTGGGGATGGGACAACGAATACGGAAAAATGGAAATCGAGTAAATTCGTTTTTGTTTTTTTTTTCACGTTTGCAATCGTGGCTGAAGGAGTGACGTGAGGTTAATAACTGAGTAGAACAGCGTTGCTTTAAAATAACTATGGTACAACTTCTTTAATTGTGGATACAGGACAAAAGTAGAAACATTCACGCGACAAAAGTTATTCAGTGCGTGAAGCCAAACTTTCCCCAAAACGATGATATGATATCACTCTTGAACTAATAAGCACTACTTGTATAAACAAGAAGTCTAAAAACATCTGTGGAATGAAAACCTCCAGGTTTGGGCATCAAAATGCGAAAATGTAGGAACTATTGTCAGAACGACCGGAAAACAGTCATCCATGATCCATTCCGTTCAATTTGCAAAGTTTAAAAGTTTTTACTGCACTTCACGACATTTCAAACAAATAGTGCCCATTTTTTTGTAAAAGTTTTGTCACCGTTTGCGCAACACTTCTAGCAAGGGTGCGCTAAGAGAAGCAACGCTCTTGACGTGATCCTCTTGACGCATCATTTGGGGTGCGATAAAACAAACATATTCCCAGGCCCCCCACACGGTGCTGACTGACGCCATTGCAATTTATCAACGGTGACGCCGTGCATTGAGCGTTTAAGACGGCGTTGTTCATGACTAAGCCCGCGTGGGTTGATGAGATTATTAATTTTGCCATTTTTGTCCTGTTATTTTGTGCTGGACATTTTTGAGGATATCTTTTTCAACAAAAAGCACTTGTGCGACACGCCGACAACTTAAAAATAGCAAAGCCCTAGTTTTGTTTCTGGTTGGAAGTTTCAAATCCACAGGCAGTGTTTCTCTGAAACTCTCCCTCTTTGCGATAGAGAAGGAAGCAGAACCAGTAGCATGTTTTCAGGTAGTTTCGTGTTTCTCATGAGAGTTTGTTGCCTAATGATCTATTTTTGCTTAACTTAGTTTTTTTTGCGTAAATTAGTGAGATCCAAATTGTTTTAGCATCTTGCATTTTAACTGCGGAAAACCTTGTGTTCTTTTGCACATGAACATCTGCGTTAACACTGTCACTCGCATCTCCTTTGCTAGGGTTCCATCGTTTGAAGTGTCAATGTACAAAGTCACCAACCGCCAGATGTTGGAGTTTGTCAATGACGGAGGGTACGAGAAGAAAGAGTTTTGGTCGGAAGAAGGTTGGCAGTGGAGAACTTTTCGCGACGTGAAGTACGTAGCAAGACTGTGCATTTACACTTTTAAAGTATGAAAAATCCATCCATCAACGCCTTACTTGACATTAATCTGCAGTGTTACGTGTAGGATTGGTTTCGAAAACGTTCTTTCTACGTCCCTACTCACTTAACGACCGACAAAAGTTATTGGATGGTTTAAATCCATGTTCGTGCAAATGTATGCAGAGATCGTGTTTTTTTAGGCAGGATTTTTCTACTTCAAATATTTCGTGACAGATTCTGTTATGCAGGTCAGATTTCTGCTTGTTAGCAACAATGACTACAAAAAATCTTTTACATCGCCGCCAGCGACTTTGATTTTTCCATCCCTTTTCAATAATTTCCATGTTGCAACATTTTTACAAACCTTTCGCTTGCATTATCGCGCGCCTTCAGTTGAAGCCAGATGAGGGAAGAAAACTGTACGTGAACACTGTTGGCTAACATAAATGTTTTTCAAAATACATACATATATTTTTCAGCTGCTCACTATCGTACCGACAGCAAAGTTTCTTTGTCAACAAGGTGCTCTTCTATACGCTTTTTTACATCTTGTTAGGTTTGATGCAGTAAATTTGAGATGGCGCAGCGATATTCAGGCAAAAAGACGAAACTACCGAGGTTCACGCGTGACGCGGGTTAAAGTTCGAAGCCGGTGATCTAAGTTCTGTCTTCGTAATCAGCAGCTGCTACAGCTTGCGAAATCAATATTGAAATGGTTCAAAATAAACTGGCCAGGAATGGCGGCATTCAAGACTTTTTAAGCAGCTTGCTGCTGTTTATAATAAACAAAATTGTGGTCATCATATTTCACAAATTTCGCTATGTAAGTTTGCCCGCAATTCTGCCTGTAACACTTTACAGCACCGTGAAGTGAAGAACTGAAAACGTTGATGTAAGCTGGCAATGGTCAATAAACTACGTCTTGGTGGATATTAATGCGATATATTGACTGTATTTTGTAAACAGCTGAATAGGTTTCTTTTATAAAAAGACGTTCGATTGGGTATCATGAATATTTTATGATTATGGCATGTGGTAGACTTGAAACGTGCGTCTGAGCTTTCATATGGAGTTACGAGTTTGCATTTGGTTAATTCAATTTCGAACAATTGCACAGCGACTGCACATTTTATTCGCTTTTTTCAAATTTTGCTATGTTTCTTGTCCTGTGTGCAAGAAACCCAACATTTCTAATATTATTTCAACATTCAAACATTCATGTTTAAGATTCGGAATGCCGTGTAGTTTGATTTTTTATCCCTACTGAGCAATTTTTGATTGGCACAAACAAACAAGCAAATTGACATGCAGTTTGTTGAAAAGGAATATGCTTTCAAACTTAAGCTTAGGTTTGTGTTTACAGTACTTTGACAAATACCGTTCGCTCGCTCCAGCAGTATCATGACCAAAATTGTAATTAGCTCTGTGAGTTCTGTGCCTGTCTTGTCAATACCTAAGACATAAAGCGCATTATTTGCTGATGTCCCAGCCTGGTGCCCGGCGTTAAGAATGGGCGTATCGTTAAGTTTCACGCGCAATACTGCCTTCGGCTTGCCATCACTGAAGCATGTTTCGGCCAGACACGTAGCCAGGGGGGAAATGGGGGCAATTCCCCTCCAATTCCGGAAGTAGCAATAACAATTTTCAGGATAATCAAGTTTTTGGTCTTTGAATAGCTAGATCGATAAATACCTAATCATTTATAGGAAGCAGGCTTAGTGCAAGCAGAGTACAAAAATGCTACCGCAGTCTCATTTCATAGCGTTTAATGACATAAAATCCAAACATTTTTCAAACGCGTTTACGTTATCAATTGCAGACGCCAACCAGTCGCTCAGGAATTGGCTAAGATCCACGTCTTACATGCGCGCAAGTTTTGTAGACCTAATTCGCAATGGGGTGTCTTAGAGCTAAGACGCTTCTCCGCTTCGGTTGAACGTGTGTTGGTGTACATCAGAAGCGTGTAAATATACAAAGCGCAATGGCAATGGCTGCCACGATGACTCCTTGCTAAACTGCAGAATTGGCTAAAAAGGGCATGCTGCAGATCTTGCACTTACAGCATTGAGATTTTCAAAAGCGCTTTCGCAAGAAAGTTATATGAGAAAATGATGGCTTTCATTTCAAGTAGAAACTTGGAAGTTTACTAAAAACAAACTTCTAAAACTTGCCAATTCAGTGAAAGCGGTCTTCCTATTTACCGGCTTAAATCTGGACATAATTATTCAGAAAAAGAAGCGCCAGAAAAAGGCACATTTCATGGATGATGCTTTAAAAACAAGAGGCACTGTATATTTAAATGTTGAGACTGGGTTGTTGTCCTCCCCCTTTCCAAAATTTCTGGCCAGGCCCCTAGTTACGGTAGTAAGCGTGGTCCACAGCGCAGAGCTATAGTGGAGGACCTCCGGAGGTTATCGCAGGCGGACAACTTGTGACAGCCTGTGTGTTCGGTACAAGGAGTGTGGCGAAACTTCAGTTCTTTTCTTTCTTACTTTACCGTGCACTCTTCTGACAAAGCCTTTTTAATAAACGATTTACGTCAACGTCAATAAGTTTTTTCCGCAATTCCAGCCAAAATGAGGGCAGTCTGAACTGCAGTTGAACAATGCGGCAGTGATCTAAATCGCAATTAGTGCTTGAATGTGCGATAGAGCTTAAGAACAATTTGAAAAGCACGTTACTGACTTTTTTATCGGGTGACAAGCAAGAGAGAAAATTTAGAAATCAGCAACACTACGCAAACAACTTCCAGTTATTCTTTGCGAACAAACCGAGTAAAATTCGCATATAACAGATTTCCTGCTCCTTTCCTTAACAAAAAAAGCACGCAACGCCATGGCGATGTCGGAAAACACGCTTCTTTGTTATGCTCACCTATCGCAAAGGTTGTTGTCAAATATTGGAATAAGTTAACGTTTTGTTTAAATCTCGACGTAAAACTTTCACAAGCGAAGCAACACCCGTGATTGCAAATGTAAAGGAATTTGGTATTATGACTTTGAAAGGTGGGCAGCGATTGAAATCGCATTTACAACAACATCAAACAAAAAACGCAGCATGCGCGACGTGCTATTTCGTGTTAAGATATTTCGGTATTCAACTGGCTGCGATGAAGAGTAATTTTTGATTTGCGTTGATATTCGATCTGACAAATTTCAGTTTTCCAAGCTTCAAATCTGTTTGACATGTGTTTCTTATTTCGATTTGCTGAATCTGTCTTTAGTTCGACAAAGTTTATTTATGTCTAACTTTTGTCAAACGTTCATAAACTTCATGCGTCTGTGATATTTTTGGCAGTCATGGCCATTATTTACGCTGAGTAGAATTGTTAGTTCTCATTTTGGATTTACACTTGTCTCTTTAAGTTCTTTGAGTAATTTGGCGAATCTTGTGCAAACAACGCATTCGCTGCACCAGTTTCTGGTGTTTCAAGCATAAAGATGCGGGATTATCCAAACAAAGCGAGCCTGATTTCAATCCTACAGGGTCAACTTTTGTGGTGTTGCAAAGGCTTTCATGGAGTGGAGTTGGATGAGTTAGATGAATTCAGTTGCATTGCAATCACAAGAACCAATAAATTTTCAGTTGCATTATAAATACATAAAAACAATAAGTATAAATTGCAATAACTAAAATTACATAATGAATTATATTCAGTTAATAAATTACAGACTACTAAACGCAATCTGACTTATACGCCGTCAACATGGCACGCATGGCACATCTTCAGGCTTGTAATCATCTTGGGGCACCAGGGGGAGGCGAAGAGTTTCTGAGAGGGGATCCAAATTTTTTAAACTATGTCCAACACATTTTACAGGGATGACGAAGCCCCCTGCGCCCCCTAGTTACGGGCCTGCACATCTTGGATGTTTTGTCGTTGACTCGGCACAACTGCAGCAGATCACATCCGTTTTGAAAACAACACATTTTGAAAAACTCTATCAGATTCTTTGGTGCAACAATCTGTTCTTAAGCTCACCCGAACCCTACTAGGAAACCTAGGTTGGCGCTGGCATGAACACTTCGTGACCTCGTTCTCTACAAACCTTTCTGCTGAAAGCTTTGCTTAGGAAACAGCCACGGCTTTCCACCGCCAAGCTACAGCTGTTTACGAACTCTGCTTGTTGTATCAGAATCGCTCAAAACCCCGTTCACGTTGAAAAATGACCCACGTATTGTGTGAAATATACAAATACTTGACAACGAGTATTTGACGAAATACAGACATCCACCATTTTGGGTCTGCGATTCCAACTGCAAGTCAAACTGTGGAGCTGACCTTGCGCAGTACAGCCACTGCCAGAAGGAGACGAAAGACAATCGAATCATAAACGGAAACAGTCATTGTCAATATTGGTAAGTGCGCATGGCTTCTGAAATTGAAAGTACAACTAGCATCGGCTACATGACCTGTATCGGAAGTTACTTTAATGATTCTCGTTATAACAGGTTGCGACTGATGTTTGACGTGGTTCCGCTGCCGCTCGACTGGCCAGCTGAAGTTAACTACCACGAAGCGAAGGCGTTCTGCAAGTGGAAAGGCGCTGAATACAGGCTTACCACAGAAGCGGAGCAGCATGTTCTGAGGTCCCTACCCGCTTTCGAAGCGAAAACGCTCGAGACCGATCCCATCTACAGCGCAGATGTCATTAAGAGGTACAACGTCAATCTTGCGTATGGATCGTCCACGGTAGGCTTCTTTTGCCAATATTTTGACCTGCACGTTCTTGCCAGTGGTAAGTTCGGTCGATTTTTCAGCCCGTGAACCTTTACCCGAAAGCTGCCAGCGGCTGCTGTGACACGTTCGGTAACGTTTGGGATTGGGTGGAAGATCATTTCAACGGAATTCCAGGTTTTTCTACAAGTGAATACTACGACGATTTCTCTTCACCTTGCTTTGATGGAAAGCATAACATGATTTTGGTAAATATGTTTTTTTTCTTTCAGTTTAATTTTTTTTTGAAAAAACGTCGATACCTTGTCGTTATCGTTTCATTCAACTTTCGCGGCTTCTGACTTCAATTATTTCTATGATTTAAACTTGAACTAGACGTATTCGACCAAGCAACAATTTTTTTCAATGTCTCTTCCGTAACATTTATGAGCGGTTTGTTTCACGAAAAAGTAGTTAAAGCCAAAGATTATGTGTCATTTGGTCACTTTAGTGAATGTCATCAGGGGTGTAGTGGGGCGGGAACGTGTGGGAACGGCGTTCCCACACCGTTTTCACGTTTTGCTTTAAAATGAGTTTCAAGCAGCTTTAAAATGGCTATTTTTGGGTGTGCGTTTCCACACGTGTTTTGTTAGCACTACATCCCTGAATGTCATAAATGCAAAACTTCGACCCTCGCACTCTTTAGGGAGGAAGCTGGATCTCGACTGGCAACGAAGCGTCTCGCTTCGCTCGTTTCGCTTTTCGCCGTCACTTTATTCAACACGCGGGGTTCCGTTTGTGCCGAAGCTGCTCGTCAGCGTCGCCGGCGAAAATGATCAGAACAGAGGTGTTCGTTCTTGGAAGCAAAAATGCAGGTATCCTAAAAGTTAAACTGCTCCGTAAAGGTCACTTAACTCTTCTACAGTGAGTCCCCATGTAGTGACCATTAGTAAAACGCTTTTTTGCAAAGTGGAAATGATGCTTCACTGAAATAGATTTTTGACGGAGCTGTGTTTGCTCACTGAAAATGAAAAATTTCTTCAGTTTTTCTGGTAACTGCATGACAACAAACGCACTAAAATGATAAATTTTTGAGAAAATGTTTGCATTTGGCCAGAGAGTTTTTCTCCATACAAATACAAATGTAGAAAACGTTACCTCAAGGTTATCAGTAAAATGTGCATTTTCCAACAACCCCATGTTGTCAATCAATATCAGTCAATCCCAAATTAATTGCTTGTTAAGCTCATGCCCGGTTTGCATCTTGAAAGACGCATCCCACGCTATGATGTATCAGAATTCCGTTTCGACCGGAAATGAATTAATTCAGACAAAACTGTAAGATGGGTCCTAGTTTACTACTTCTGATGTTTTTTCCTGAAAAGATCACTTGTGGCAGTGTGGCGTAAAGGTTCGCAGAATATTTTCGTTGTAACAGAGCAAGATTAGTTTAAATCAGGCTTGGGCAAACTACGGCCCGTTAAGCTTTTCGATCCAGCCCGCTGCACTTGTCCAAACTTTGTGGATGAACCCCATCCAGTTTTCATGTTCTTGCTATTTTCCATGTTTTTTACAGCACAAGGTGCATTGTATCATCACGCTCCACGTTTTTACTTTTTCTCTTTAATACACCTTCAGTTTTTTTCCTAATAATGACTTTTGGGGAGATCGACCTGACAAAAGCAATTGTCACAAAACCTAATGCGGCAGTTGATGAACATTGATTTCGAATTCCGGATGGAAAAGAAAATGTTGATTCCGTTGCATGCTTAAATTATTGTTTTTTTCTACAGAATTGCTTTGGTGAGCAAATGTGTCGTTGTCTTGTCACCTTAGCGCAAACTTCTGACTTCCTCTTATGCTTGTTTTTCAAAACCGCAAAAAGAAAATAACGACGACGAGGCACCGCGTGGCATTCAACCTCTGGTCCAGGAATGCACGAACAACCAATACCTCCAAGATTCAGAAGCGTTCTTGCTAGAACAAGTTCAGCAACAGTATTCAATAAACGCCAGTGCTAAGCCGTCAATGAGTGAAACATTTTCGCGAATCAAAGCGCTTGTGGTCGAGTTGCTTGAGCCTCACCAAAGGAAGAGAGCCCTTGTGCTTGGATGTGGACCTGGTCGCCTGGCTTTCGAGTTAGCAACATTCTTCGAAGAGGTAAATTTGATTATTTCCCGTTGTCTGTGCAAGTTTAAATTTTTAGTGTTGGGAGCGTGAGAAAAGTTTTGCCTTACTTAACTTAGCGTCGCGTACCATTTAAGCAAGGATATGTTAAATCGCAGTGGGCAAGTACCTGTTGAAGTGACCGGGATTTTTCAGCTCACGTCTCATGAGTAGGGCAAGTTTTTGCAACTTTTGCAACTTTTTTTTACAGCTTCCAACAGCTTCCTAAATACTCAAAATACATGCAGTTCAATGTTTTG
>JGI24021J15306_10008870_pt1 | contig 12402 bp, 8 predicted proteins | sample Ectturendosymbi1_FD_15306 | JGI IMG/M metagenome (IMG submission 15306)
GATTTTATCAACCTGCGTTCTGCAGAGTGTGTGTGTTCATACTATGGACTTCGTGTCTGCTCACAAACAAATAAATTAAATTAAATTAAATTAAATTTCTGTGTGGAAAAGAACAGTGTGTTGACCTCCAACTTTGTTACAAAAAAATTTGAACAGAGGTGATTCATGGCTTGGCCTCTGATAAAATTTACTGCACTCAAAAACATGGGCAATGCATTTTAAAATTTTCAGGGCATGCATCTCTGAAAATTTTGGTGCTTCGTACCTCCAAGGGATACGTGTACACCCGGCTAAGAACCACTGCACTAACGTGACTATCAGCATCTTTAAAAAGCTTGATTTTACCTGGACACGATAGAAAATTCCATTGATAACTTGGACAAGTGAAACCGTTGCTCATCGATGCGTTCAATGAGCCCATCAAACACGAACCCAAACCAGTTGCTGAATCCAAAGCACACCAACCGCACCGGTCATCTTGCAGACAGTCGTTGCAATTCTGGTGTCCCGCGCATGGATCAACTGAAAATAATTCCGATTTCACGAGGATTTGCCAATTTACCAAACTTTTCAAAATTCAAAGCACAGTAAAAGAAAACTCTGTCAATACAAAGCAACTACATTTTTTCAAAAACGTTGACATCCCATTGATTTATTTGTGAGAGAACAGCTTTTATACCAGTAAAATAATTTCTATGAAGGTTTTCAAGACGTTGCAATTTTGAATTGTAGAACTTCAAACAAACGTGAACCTTGAAGAAAGAGTTTTTTTTTGTGGAAGAAAGAGTTTTTTTTCGCTAATCAGTTTAAATATCTGTATTTTTTCTGCTTCAAACAGTAACACACCGTTGCATTCGTCTTTACTGTGCAAATATTGCATGCAGGTTTGATATGGATAGTATACTACATCCTTTTCTGATGGAAAGCAAGTATTGGTAGTTTCGCACCACGTGCATTCATCCATAACCAAGCACTCTGAACAACTGGAAGCTTGAGTACAAGTCATAGGACATGTGAAATCAGCTTCTGTACAACAGAAAAATGAATAAAATGACATCGGCTATGTTACTGTAAAATTTCATAACCACTAATTGGTAGTTACATAGATAATCTTATAACACACCAGAAAAATGCCGAAGCTAACCTTACATGCGAAAATGAAAACAAAATAGCACAGAAGGCTGACATATAATAAGAAGATTGTCGTTTACAATAAAGTGACAAAAAATCTACCTTCAAGTGCTGAAAGCTGACACATTTTCGGTAGACTATGTTTCTGATAGCGTTGCATAGGTTGCCAGTGGGAGAACATAATTTCAAAATTGTTTTAAGACTTCTTACAATGTCGTGTACTTACCGGCAGGAAACGTGTTGTTTTTAGCACACACGTTGCTTTTGGAATCCCACATACAACCTGCAGAAAGGCAAGCATTGCACTCAGCAAGCTCAATGCAGTAATCATGCTCAGCATTGCTTGCAACAGGCACAGTTTCGGCTTCCTGAAACAAAATGACAAACGATGCATTTGAAAAAACTGCCCAAAGTCAAAATATCCGGCAAGTGCGACGGTGAAGGGAACATGTTGCTAAATTCAACTTTTTCATAGATTTAGGACCACCTATGATAGCTCATGAGCAGGGCAGAAACCAACATATTTCGTACACGAAAAGCGGAAGTGCTAAATAGCCTTGTAATGAAAATCACGATCAATGAAAACGATATCAACGACAGATTGCAAACGTTTCGATAACTCCTGTTATCATCATCAGTGCATTGCAAATCATAGCATGCTTAATGCGACTTCTTAAGTTTTAACGTACGCTAGGAATGCAAATATTACACTTTTTTCTTATTTGTGCCTCTGAAAACACCTGTTTTAATTCCTAACACCTGTTTTAATTCCTGTACTTACAAAATTATTCGACGCAATCTGTTTGCTGGAACATTCACTCAGTGTCTCGTCGTATGAGCAAGCACATCCGGTTGACAAACACATTTCACGCTGGTTCATTGATTGGCAAAGGTCAGTGCAAATTTTTTCTTTATCTGTAATCAAACAGAAATAAAGTTTGATGTGCATGTGCGTTCAGACGTCATTGACGTACTTGCTCTTCTGGAGGTAACTCATGCTTTGTATTTTTATTTCATTCTGCTTCGACCACCAGCTTTTTTGTCTAAAGAGGAGTGGTTTCTCAAACTGGTTAGACTCTCCTACCGCTTTGTCCGTTCTGGTTTACGTTATGGGTCGCAGGATCTTAATCGTCACTGTTTTGACTTTAACTATTGTGTGGAGAGCTTTTTGAAAAATAATAACTATTGCCAAAACTATAACTACTTGATGTGAAATCAAAACATAAGTTGTCATTTTCCTCAAAGTGAAACCAGATATCAGACACACTTATTTGAGGTAAGGTGCTCATTGTCGAAAAAATATTTCTCTCATTCAGTATGGCCAAAACATGTTTTTTTGGTTAAATACGGCCAAAGCATATTTTGTTCAACACGGGCGTTGGAACAAGAGATGAGTAATTACAGAAACATGTTTGCAATAACGAAACAAATGATTTTGTGACGACATTTGAAACGGGTAAATTTCCATAAAACAATAAACCAACGATAAATAGATAAATATAACTTTTAATCGGCTCTTAATCAAAAAAGCAATTGTCCAAGCCACGGAACAAATGTTTGCGTTCAGCTATAACGTTTTTAACGAAATGTGATAAAGAGCTGCAATGATTAGGCCTATTTTGCATAATCCACAGGAAGAAGAAACACAAGGCAAACAAATGTAAGTTTGCATTCATTGCTTTACACTGCTTTAATAACATGAAAGGCCTGCCGTATTTTGTGTTAATGGGCTACACATCGTGCTGAAGTCATTAACAGTAAAGCACAATAACACCAAGAATAAACGAGAGCAGCGTAGAAGCAACAGTGATGCAATAAATGATAAGTGCTTTTTAATGTTCTGAAACGTTTTCGAAAGAATGAAAAAGTTCCAACTAATCCAAATTGCCCAATAACAACCAATAGCATACCGGACGCTCGTTTATGTATTACCCTAACTAAATCTGAAAATGACAGATCCTGCTCCAAAAAAGTTTTCCGAAATATATCAGAGATGAACTTGCTGATATGCAGTTGGAATTTTTGTGTAATATATGAATGTAAGTTGCATATTCTGGGCAGAATACAGTGCTCATATTAAGAAAGGAGTTCAGTTCATTTATTTGCGAAATCGTTAGTGAACTTTAGTTCCCAGGATAAAGCACAGGACGGGCAGTCATCCCATTACGCTCTAATGACGAGAGAAACGGTAAGCATACATCTTTACGTCTTGAGAAAATTACTTTAGAACATACTTTCTTTGCAGATCTCCCTGTTCAGACAGCTTCCCTGTAGTGGCGTAGATGAATTGGAACCGTTGAAGGACATGGAACTGTTCGTTTGTGGACAAATTGAGTCCAATTCATCTGCACGCAATATTTTCTCGTTTCGTCGAAGTTACATGTAGAATTACAGCAAAGAGAAAAAAATTCGAAGCATATAAAATGGGTTCCACATACATCTGCCTTTCGCAACACCAGGTGAGCGATTTGCAGAAAACCAAAGCCTAAGATTTTAACGCTGGTGCCATTTTATATGTGACGCGTTCTGCCTAAATGTCGTTAGGTTGCACGACTAAGAAAGTAAGAAAAAATTCTTGGTAGCTATCTACTATTGACAAAAATGTGCCACCAATTGACTGTATTTACTCTAGGGGTTGATAAGTTAAAACTCCGAAAAGATAATATCATTTTTCTGTTGGAACGAGACAGGGGTTAGTATAGGTAATATCTTGCAGTTTTATGAGCAATTAATCTACAACTATCTGCTAATTTTGAAGGTGCACAGGTTTGAAAAATCCATCACATCATGAAGAAAGGAATGAACGAGGCTAAATGGAAAAAAATAACTTCTAACGAAGAAGCCTTCAACGAACTTTGGCAAGCCAGCAGAAACATGAACGAAAAACTGGACAAGCCAACTGATCTCACACAAATATATGTGAAAACAGCCTATGCTTTTTGTGGTAACGTTAATGACTTGACTTTGCCTGCAACGCATTTTGCTTCCATAAATCATAAAACCGCCTTGCGCATATTAAACGTTATGCTCAGAGCAAAGACTTTTACTTACTGCTATAAGCTGTTCCCTTCACAATATTAGTAGCTTTGCTCTATGAAGGTCTGTAGCCTAAAGATCCCTGATATTTCGCAGGCTCCCATTCCCCCATGCATCTTATAAATCGATCTACTGGGAAGTCATTGCAGCAATATGTCATAATAACTGTGTCGGCGCCATCCACGCGTGTGCTCTTTTAATAGCACTATCACATATATAGGCTTGCACTTCATGAAATAATTATGCTAGCACCATCAAACGTACGCTTTTCTATAACCGTCACAATCTATCTTCGAGTTGTTTCATGCACATGTGTGTTTCTTGTTACCGCCATGCATGCTTAAGTCTACTACGTTGCGTTTGGGAGTGAAATTCTACAAGATGATCAAATTTAGGATGAACAAAACAATTTTCAAGGTTTTAAATTTAACTTCCCAGCACCGGCTAGTGCATTTGCTGACAAACGTGATTAGGTTGGCCCTGAAGAACCATGTGCAGGTTTATGAAACAAAGGTTAACTCTTTAGAGACAACTCGTTTCCTGCTACAATTGTAAGCCCTAGGTATGCTCTAAATTTTCGAGGAATCCGCCGACTGGGCTTTGTTTTCATGACTTTTCGTTGATTCGGACTAGTACGTATCTATTTTTAAGTAATTAGTGCCCGAAAACGCGACGTAGCCGAATTTAACAACAAACTATTTCAACAGGAAATCGATTTCCCGTAACATTACGCATCCTTAGTCCTGGAATCTCCACGAAATGCTTGCTGGTGAAACGCTGAAGTGTTAAAGGGCAGCAAAGGCAAGCAAATTTAGGAATGAAAGAAATAAATCGAAGCACTTGCTGCGGTTATCAAAAACTGCAATACAAGCCATTTTTTTCGTTTCCTACGAAATTAGGAAATTTTCTTTAAAGTCGTATGGGAGAATTAAATAACGACGGCGTGTTTCCCTTTTCATTACCGCACTAACTGAAGTTTATGAAATTTTTCCATGTTTACGGCAGTTTCATAAAACACTTTGAAATTGGAGCCCGAACAAGAGCTTGATTTGTTATGTCCACTGTTACTGTTCATTGTTTTCGTACTTATATGTATAAAACTTCAAGAGAAACAGATTACAGCGGATAAATTCAATAGACGCCATGGCCGCATTGGTATGTGGCCCGGCGACTGCCCGTAAATACGAAGTAGGTAAATGTACGTAATCCGTTCATGAAAGCGTTTGAACATTTCTCACAAATAAACAAACGTTCATTCGGTAAATAAGTGAACTTCGTGGACTTCGTAAGATGTGCTTCTGATGACATTTGAGATTTACAATTCAAGTAACTTCACCTTTACCACAACAGCTATTAGGTACAGTAGTGGAAACAGTTTCAAACCTGGTAAATTACTGTCGCTTGGCGCTTCTTTTGCTAAGGCGTTGACATTTTATCTGTTGTACGCCAAATTATATGAAGGAAGTGAAATGTAAAATCCCGAATATTTTTCTGCGCCAAAGGAAAATCACTCAAATTATCGTTCAAAAGTTCTACATTTGCAAAATTTTCTATCACGACCAATTTTATTTCCAGTGTTTCAGATGCTTTTACAAACAACACATGTGCGTTTACACAAAGGTGATGGCCGGCACCTTGCGAACAGGAACCTTTGACTGCGCCGACTACTATAGTGGCCGGTAAACCTATAACTACGTAACCGAAGGTATCATTGGATCCGTAAGACATGCCTGCACATTTTGAGATAGGTCGCGCCCACCTGTGACGTCACTGTGATGTCAATTCCGGGGAAACAGCGTTTTTCGAGTAGGCCAGAAAACCTAGTTGAGTCCATTCAGTAGCCTGCAGAGTCTAAACCAAACACGTTGTAAACAAACTTTCTACATAACATATGTTTGTGAAGACCTTACCTTTGCAGTGATGATCAAAAAAGTTGACACTTCCTTTCTTGGGGGTGCAAAGAGAGCAAAAACCCCGAATTTCGGCGCTATTTGAGGTTCAAGCCACTTTTCTGCCAGCCGCTACCCACCAACCACACCAAAGTTGCAGGAAGGTGTATTTCGGTGTTTTGCAACATCCCACCAAATTTCAAGCCAAATATTTTGACAGGAAAATTTTAGTTTGGAAGAAAATCAAAATATCCACTAGGTGGCCGAGCAGTTTTTAGTCTCTATTTTTGGCCATAACGTCCCAACCCCTTAGTCTAGCAGTCTTTCCAAGGTCTCTAAAACTTCTAAATATCTCCCTGAATATTTTAAGCCAATCAGCACCTCATTAACGCCACTGCGGGATTCTCTAGGCCTCAAACTGTGATTTTGAAGTCACTTTTTCCAACCAACGCTTTTGGATCCCCAAATATTCCCCCCGAAACGGCCCAAATCGACTTTTTTCGAAAGGATCCTGTTTTCGTGTATTCCGACCGCCGGCGAAGCGCAAAAAGCGGATCGGATCGGCTAGGCGGGATGCAGGACGCGTTTTTCGCATTTACTCCGGATTTTGCTAAAATTTCAGTACGGGAAATGTACAAATAGAGATTTTTCTCAAAAACGTCAAATGCAAAGGTATGTTTTTGTCATTCTCATTTGATTCCTTGCTGTCGCGTGGATCCATGTTTTCACTGGCTTTCTAGCCCGATCCGCTCAGGAGTTATGACTTATCAAAGATTTATCGGCCACTGTACAGGGCAGGAGTGGGCGTTAAAGGTTGAAAACAAAGGAGAAAAAACTTTCTTTACTGACATTATTTTAAGCGTCATCGTCAACCTTGCCTAACAAGGTGATTTCACTTACGACAATATAAAAATTAAATGTGACAATGCCGTAAATGCTACGCGCGTTTCCATGGCAATTGTTGCGCCACGAAATGCAAAACCCCAGTAATCGAAAAATACCTTGTTTGCAGTAATTATAAGAAGACGGGACACAAAGGATTGTACAAGAAATTCAACGAAGTGTTTTACTGTTAAAAGCCAAGTGTGGTGTTACAACAATTAGTTGAATCTATAGTAAAACGAAGAGTTTTCGCTGATACCATTGATTGATTCTAGTTGGCTATTGATTAATAATTACATACCTGCGATGTGCGCGATCACATCACTCAACATCGTCCCATCGAATCCTCCGTAAATAAACATCGTTCTGTCACAAAACAATCATCATCTGAATCGCGACTGTTACGTAATAAGCGCAGACGGTCACAGGGACACGGCGCAATGCAAGGTTGTATAGCCTATACAAATTTTTAAGTGCAATTTAATTTCTGCTTCTTAACAACTGTAATATTTTCATACGACGGATCACACATGAAGCAATTATTACAATTTTAAAAACATAATGCTTGCTCAAGGATAAGTTAGAATCAAAACTTTAATCAGGCCGAACTGACGGCAAAAGCATAAAAACACATTAAAAACTTGCCAACGTTTCGATAGTTTAGGCAACTATCTTCGTCTGGGCTAAAGACGAAACAAAAATTAAATATGAATCGTCAGGTGTTTTGCAGAATCCTAACAAAAAAACGCAAAGTTATTGCAAGACAATCATTCGCAAATAAAATAAATTGGAAATGATTCAAGAAGCAAGTTCAAAGCGTACGGTCATTATTGCCATACTTGTTACTCAATTCAAAGGCAGAATGGCCATATCGTCCACTTGCATTAGAGCTGTTGGCAGCAGCTGTCTTCCATTCCATGCAATCTATTGTTAAAATATTTTGTATGTAGCGAATGAACCAAATTACGTCTGCTCACTGCCGTCACTACAGTAGAATGAGAAAACAAGTAGCCCATCCCTCTCCGGGGAGGAATCGTCAGCTTTTACAAAAGAAGTTTGATATTTTCAGTGTTTTCGTAAATTTTCTGATGCTTCCCAGAAAAATTATTTCAAGTCAAGATAATTTTGGCTTGTGATTTTTTCTGGTCATCCAACAATCGACAATGGCTTGGTTCAAAGAAAACTATTATAAGCCCAATTCAATAGACATTTTGCGTTAAACTACTTCTGTTAGAGACCAGCACCGGCGAACACGCCTCAATGTGTCACGCATCATCGCTGCCAGGCCCAAAAGGCGCTCATGTTGACGGCGGAAGAACATTTAGGACATTTCAAACGATCATAATTTGAAGCAACGTGATGTGCTGCTTCTTTATGCGAATACTTGGTATAGCGCTGTTCGGTCTCATAACAATTGTTATTAAGTTTTTGGCTTTGATTGTTAGCCTACGTTAAAGTTCTGCCATTCTAAGCGGAATATTTCGGAAGATACGTGAAATTCGAAGAGCTGAACTGTGGACTCTCAATAGGTTGACGGACTTAGTTTTCCTGATATTATTTGAAGTCAGGGGATTAAGGCCGACTTGTAACTAATGTTGACATTTTAAGCAGATTTGCAGTTGTGCCTTTGGTTTTGCTGTAAATACAGCAGCTCACACGCGCTGGTATATTTGAAACGCACTTGTTGCATTCTCAGTATCATTTATGTTGTATTTCATTTTTGTTTTCTGTTATATATTTCAAGAATTGGGGATTGATGGCTGCTCCACTTAAGCTTGTCTGATTCTCGTACAAGTGTGTTTTGTACTTTCCTTCCAAAGTCCGCAAGCAATTCTGTCGGAAATGTGAGTGTGCAGAACTATAGATGCACGGAAAATCTACGGTGTGAATTAGTAGAAACGTCAATATGTTTAGCATCTCACAGCTCGAGAAAAGGCTGGAGTCACGAAAAACTCTGCGATATTAAAGGATTTATGGATATTGGGGGTAGTCATTAATCCTGTTATACTTTTACATTTATAAAAAGTCAAACGTTTGGGTGCACTATATATGGGGTGCCCACACAGTCTGGGTACATAGGGATTTTCACTATTGATTTTATTTGTGTAGTTTATTTTTCCTCCCCATAGGTTCATTCGTTTAAATGATGATGGCTCTGTCCAAAAAAGAACGAATCAAGTTGGTCCTGTTATGTGGATGAGAAGGATGGTCCCAGACTTTACTGTATGTGCTTTGTACCATGTACACAGACTTTATAGACACCCTGCATATTGATCTCAGTTATGCCTTTATAAAATTTGAAAACGTTTTCGTATGTGTATTTACGTGATTTTAACATCACATGCAGTTCATTTCGTTATCATAAGTCAACACTTTATCACAACGCAGATGCTCACTTGAACATAAAGACTTGTGCTGCATAGTGATGTGCTAGGAAGAACAACCCCTATAGCACAGTTAACGCTTCAAGGCGAACAGAGAAAAAGACTTATCCCAGTGATCGTGGTACAAGACCGTTCATCAGTTTTTGCAAGAAATTATTTACATTAAAAAGATTCTTTAAATTTGCAATTGCACAACCGTAGTAAGGTGATGCTTTTGTCTGCAATATCTATGCAATACATTGTCAGTGTCTAGATGAAGCTCCCTGTCAGCATTTAACAAAATATAGACTCCATACATAGTCATCTCTCATTGTTGCTATGGCGCAGTGCTTCTCAACCATTTATTGCGACGACCAAAATATTACGCGTAAAAGAAATACAAACCTTTTATTATGTGGAAACCTCTACTGCACATAGATTTTATTTGAATAAACTACAAGACTGAAGATGCGTAGTGTTACGTGAAGTCGATTTCCTATTAAAAAAGTTATGGTGGATTCAAATCTGTCACCATTGTGGAGACTATTTACTTGAATATGGACGTTTGCAAGTTTGAATCATCGCAAAAACATGAAAGCAAAGCCCATTCGGCTGATTCCTCGAAAGCTCACCCCAAACCTAGAGTTTTTACTGGTACAGCAGAAGATATCCGTTTTGCCTCGATCAACTTGGTTTGCAATATCAAAAAATCGAATGCATTGTTAGAAAGGCCGAGAAGTTCATTTTCCAGCAAAAAATAGCTTAAATGAAATCAAATGCAAGACCTTGTATTGTTGTATTTCATCAGGCAAATGCATTTTTTGCTGCTATTTTTTCAAGGTTAATCATAGCTGAGCTTGGTACTACCTTTCAGTTTCAACGATGTGTTGTTCTGGAAAGCTCTGCGATAGTGGAACACCGGTATTTTTACAGAAGATAAACAGACAAGCGCGGATGCTTTAATAAAAGTCATGAGGATTCTGCCAAACCGAATTCGCTCTTGTTTTTGATAAGAGCCACGGAAGTTTAGTGCTTCATAACATTTTAAATTCACAATTTTTGCATCAATGAGAGCCACTGTACGAGCTTGATGAAAATCTAGATATACCTCAGTTCAAGCCCTGTAGATAAACAACATGCACATGATATTTCAAACCGTAAATTCACTGAGATAACACAATATAGATTGGCTCATAATACAATTTACTCTTGCGCATTTCTCAAAGTTTATTTGCACTGAAAACGGGATTATATTCCTTTTGCGAAAAGATACAACTTTCAATGAACCTATCTGCAAAAGTTGGTGAGCAAGTTAGATTGAAGGAAAATCTTTGTCTATAACTCTCAATAACTGTTTTCTTGGTTTATATTAAAGTTTGTGTTGTAGCACCACCAACGTGTTAGTTACAGGCATATCTTATGCCCATCTTCTCCAAGTAATATGTGTCTGCTTTTGGGTTTCCCATTAATTTTGAAAACGTGAAAGCTCTCCGAGGTCTAGTTGCGTCGAACACATTTGCTCTTCTAAGACAAGCAAAGAACGTATAAATTTCCCACACAGTTCACTTATGCCTGTATGAAATAGAAAAGCGAATTGAACTTTCTGGTAGCAACCTGCGCCCAATACATTAGCAGTAAGATCCTTACCACAGACGATTTTGACAGCAGTGTTCCAGCAGTTGTAAAACTAATTCAAACAAACCTTTTGTGTAAGACATTGTTGAAGATTGCGGGCAAGTTTCGCAATCTTGAGATCCTGGAAAATTGTAAATCCCACCGTAAACATACAGCGAATTTCCAAGAATCACCATAGAATGCAGAAATCGAGGGAACGGAGACGGAGGCAAAATAGTCCTAAAAGCATGCAAACGCTTACTGTAAAAGAAAAATCTGGATAATGTCAATTCTGTAGTAACGGTTAATCATCGTCTTACCACGAGCCTCTGACTACGTCAAACGATGCTAATGAGGAAACGAAGCCCAGCCCGTAACCTCCATGCACATAAACCTTGTTATTTGCATTGTCTAACGCAGAAGCATGACCATAAGATCCACTGACAAACGATTGGTTTGTGTTTAACAACGTCAGTGTCAAGGTATCTGTAAAAAATATTGTTTGTCACCAGCCAGCGATTTACATGTTTTGCACACTGTCATCAGTCACACGCTTTCACATTTCACTATACGTTTGAAATTAGACATCATCTGTGGCAAAATTTGTGCGCAAGTGTTCTAATCATCACCACGCACTCCTACTTCATGAAAGATAAAACACTTCTTACCGATGTCCAGTTCAAAAATAAAGCTGCTTATTTTCCAAAACGGGTGATACCCAAAGAAGATCAACATCACATCCCTCCCATCACTGGATTTTGTCACGTGAGCTGTATGTCCAATCAAAGGTGGGACCTCGTTTCCAAACTGGCTACTCACGTTGAGAAGCAACCACTGAGCAGAAGTGATGTTGTACTTCCAAACCTCATTCAAGATGTTATTGTTTTCCGTGGCACCACCAAACATGATTAATGAATTCTGGGTCAAGCAAAGAATAGTTATGTTAGCTTCTAACAGCCTTCGGTTTCATGAAAGTTAAAACTTTATATTACGATAAACATCTGGTTTCAATGCGGTCCCAAAAACCAAAACTATTCTCATAGAGCACTTTGTCTTTCTGGAGACATTGTCTACAACTACAAAAACGCAAAGATTACAAGATTAGATGATTGAACAGCAAAGGTTTTCTGAAGTCTGTTTTTCAGAACCGCAAGAAATCAAACTTTCCAAGATATCTATGAAAATGATGAGTGATTGCATGAACATTCTTTTGCCTTAACTTTATCTAGTCATCTCTTCAGTTTGCTTCACAAAACGACACTCAAAATCATAGGAGAAAATTTTCAGCCATTAGCATCAACTAGTTAGATGTTTCATTTATTTATTTATTTGAGTAAACGTCTGTTTAATTTTTTAGTAAACACTTATTTCATGAGTTACAGTTTTTTTGTCGCCAATGGTATTATTGACGTCAGTCAGTTTGTTAAGATGTTATGATTTATGAGCTTGTGTTACAAAATTTTAATTGTAGTCTTGAGTTTGTTTTT
>JGI24021J15306_10008872_pt1 | contig 12400 bp, 6 predicted proteins | sample Ectturendosymbi1_FD_15306 | JGI IMG/M metagenome (IMG submission 15306)
TTGCAAGTGCAGCTCTGATACTGGTGCGTGGTTTGGCTCTTGTCTGCGTCCTGTGAGCTTGAAGATTCACTGATTTCTTTTCGATGCTTCGTTTAGTTGAAACATTGTGCAGAAATTGACAGGGTATTTTGAAATCCAGAATAGGTTCAGATAGATTTCACCAATTTGATCAGGAACCAGTGCAAATAGGCTCTAAGATTGTTTTTCAGAATAGCGTTGCTTTTGGTGATTTATTAAATGCATATTTAGTTAAATGCTTCCTATTGAAAATTACCTTTGGTCACTGCCCGGGCTATTTTCAAAGCTTTCGCTATGTTTATTAAGAAGATCATTGGTGCATCAACGGAGCAATTTTGATGAATTTTTCCACAATCGACCACAGCGTCTTCCAGGAGAGCCGCTTCTTTTTTCTTTTCGCGTTTCTTCGGTTTTTACTGTAAATCACATTCAAACAAATGCTGTGCTTGCAAATTTTCAGTGCAGAAGAAAAAAAATTGAGACAAAATGGACACACCAAGAGACTGTTTTGTTTAGGCAAAGAATCTATTTTCTTTTTGCTTTTCATTTTCCCTCGAAATTACGAACAGCATTATGCTATCTGGAGGATGAGTAAATAATAATTAAACTGTCGCAGTTATAAAAGCTCTTAAGATTTAGTAATGTACAGTAAATGTGGCCCCCACTGTTTTGATTACTCTCTACTCCCCCTAACGCCACTTTTGGATCTTATGGAGATGATGGAAAACATTAGAAATTGTGCCGAATGCTGGATGTAAACCTTGGTTTTCTTGTCAAACATTTATTGAAATGCGCTCTGTTTCGTGTTTATGCCCACCAATGGAGTCATGGTTGCTGTTGCTCTGTTTATGCGTAGATATTGTCCACTGATCTGATTTATCGGCTTCGAACAAATATTACACATTGATTCAATTTCAGATTTTTTAATTGTTTTCAATCTGCGTATCTGATAAACTGCATAAAATCATTCTGAAAGAAACAGTTTTACGGTAAATCTAATTCCAAGCACGAACATGTCCAACATCTGTGTAAAAGTGGTGATTATTACAGGTGACATTGTCCTCTATGATTTGATGATAGTAGAACAGGAGGGTTTAGTTGGTTGGTCATGATCTCATTCTTATATTATGATCTGTGGAAGGTTTTCTGCAAATACTTCAACCTTTGACCAGAAACAGTATTTATAACCTTGAATTTTAAGCGTCTGAAGATAAAATGTTTGTGTGTGTTCTTATTTTGTGTGTGTTTTTATACGTACATTCATTACAATCATTGCAGTAACTTCATTTATTGAACTTAGCGAATTGTATTATTAACGCACTTGCTATGCTTAGGCATGCAGCCAGAATGATTGAAATAGCTGGGTTTTGTTGTGTTTAGTAGCGTAAACAATAGACTTTACAACATAAGTTGAAAAAACGCAAGCACACCAAAAAAACGTGTGGTTGTCCAGCCGAGCACGTCTCGACAGATATGCTTCTTCCATAGATTTACGGTGGATGGCGGAATCGTAACCAAATTTACAGTTGTCATTAAATTTTTTGAAGATAAATTTCACCTGGGGTTTTACGCCATCTGGATGACATAGGCGTATCCAGGGGGTCCTAGGGGCCAATCCCCCCTAATTTTCAGAACATATAGTCCTTTGTGCTTGGAGAGGCGGTATCCCAAACAATAGAGCGCTATTCGCCTAAAATCAAACATTTTGGCCCCCCAAAATTTTTGGGCTGGCCACGCTACCGCTGGATGATCAACACGGTTGCGCATAAATGATGGATCGCAACTGGTATCTGTTGCGATGTTGCTCAGATCGAAAAGAAAATGAGCGGTGCAAATATTGGTTACCTGCTAGATTGAAACACCTTCCTGGTTGCCATAAACCTTTCACATTCAAGCAGGTGATTTTTGCACTGCATCCGTTCGTATCGTGACGCCGAGATGAAGACTTTCATTCATTTTTTGTAAGCCAGCCTCTTAGCTCTTGGACCGCATTTAGTGTGTACATTTCACATAATTCACCACGATTAGGATGCAACTGGATGTCGTAAGACAACAGGTGGGGACACTTATAACCGAGCAAGCTTGGTGAGAGAGTTTTAGTGAATGTCAGCTAAGGAAATCTGGAGAAGGCTGTTCGACGCAACTTACTTGTAAAACAAAACCAACGTGACAGCAACAATGAAAAAGCAAAACACAGGTAAAGCAAACATGCACAGAAAGAAACGACAAAGTTATGAACGTTAACTAACCATGCTTCAGAGCCATAAACTCTTGGAGAACCCACAGGAACAATCCGATCTTTTACATTTTTTCTTAAGCGCAGAAAGACCAAGATCATAAAAATGTCGATATCAGATTTTTGGACAAGTTTTTTGAGACATTTTACACCATACCTGAACCAAATGCCAAGGTGCCCACGTTGGTTGGCTTCCGGTGTTGCATGAAAGTGAATCTCATTTTACGGAAGTTAATAAGTCGATCGGAAGTGATGGGAAGTTTCATATTTTCATATCGTAAGATTGTGTGTATTACTGACTTTTAGTAGGTCCAGATTTTCATACAGTGAAGGGAAAATAAAAATGTACGTCATTGCTCTTCTTACATTGTTGTCGTTAACATTTAAACAGTTCAAGGGAGTTTGGGCTTTTTCAGGTTCCACCCCAGGTACCAATTGTCTGTTGCAGTTGACAGAAAGTAAAGCAATGTTAGAGAACATAAGTTGGCAAGGCAAGTTCGTAGCTACAGCTACGGAAAGAAAACAGAGGCTGGCCAAGAGCTAGGTTACGTGAAAATTCTACATGTTTGGATTTCGACAAAAACCTCGATTTTTGGTCACAACCCCGCAACTGCTAATGCTAGATGGTCAAGCAAGGGCTCCAAAAATGTGGATTTTCGCCTAGTTTTTTTAAAAGAAAGAACCACTGCATTGCTACTTAGAAACTTTTCTCAGCTCCCGATGACTCCATTGGGGATCACCCCGTGACGTCACGCTACCCCACAAAATCTTCAAAACCAAATTTTCCCATTTTTTAAAAATAACAAAGTTGGAAGACTTTCCGCATATTTAGAGGGTTTAATTACCGCTTTGCGAGTTATGGTCGAACATGTCCGAGCCACAATGGTGGTTTGGGCGTTCTACGCGCACGTTAAAGGGCTAAATCTCCAAACTTGCTTGCGCCTTGGTGTTCTGTTGAGAGAGTTCTCGGAAATTAAGTATAAGTGCCCGGTGTTTAAAGGTTTCTTTCGGCATCTGACCTCGAGGCTGCCGAAACGGTATTTTTCATTGAAAATAAATGAATGAAGCCATTTATAACTTCTCAGTAACAGTAAGATATAATTAACTTTAGATAAAAGCATCTACAGGTCAGCGTAGATGTCCATATAATTATAGGCTACTTGTACATGATGGAAAAAAATTTGAAAACTGTTCATGGATTCCACAGTAGATTGGTTTACAAGTAGGCTCACTAGTCAGTGTGAATAAAGCTAGTGGTCAAAAAATTACCCTTAACAGGAGTATAACATACAACCTATGCGACTAATATTAGATCCTGAGATTAGTTGACCACAAAGTGGCAAATGAAAGGTTATCCAAATTGTTTGTTCAATCCTTTTAGGCAATTCTCATGTAACAAGTTGAATGTTTTCCTGTTGTTGACCTTGCTCGGCTTGGTGTTTACTTGTTCCACGTGTGCATGCTTTAACTTGCTTGTTAAGGTGCTTCAAGTGGCATTGGATCAGCTGCTGCCATGGCTTTTGCTGAAAAGGGAGTTTCCCTTGCTCTTACCGGAAGAAATGTAGAAGGATTACGAGAAGTTGCAGTTAAGTGTAAAGACCTTGGTGCCAAGCAGGTCAGTTCAAGACACCTAATAGTCAAAAGCTTATCTGATACGTTGCTCCTAATGATTTTTGTATAACTTGCATTTTTCCAGCAATCTAGCATCACAGAGATTACAGGAAAACAGCTCTCACTCATAACTTGCTTTCGTTCAAGGTTGTTACTGTAGTTGCCGATTTGAAAATTGAAAAAGACCGCGTCAGGATAATCGAATCAGCAGTGAATGAGTTCGGTCGGATTGACGTTCTTGTAAACAATGCTGGCATTTGNNTAGCTGGAAATATTGAAGCAGTGAGTAATGATTTAAGAAGCTGCAATTGATAATTTTCATAAATGGAGGCATAGAAACTTCCGGTAATGATTNAATTTTTANTCCTTTGTTGCTGTGGTGCTGCAGTGCATGTGCATTTATCTACCAATCCCACACCCTCCGAGAAGCGACAAACGGTTTTCATTAAAGCGTTAACGATCTTCCAAATGTTGTTTAGTAAATGAGTAAATAATGCAAAACCCTAATCAGGAAACCTTAAAACGCTATACGAGTGAGGAGATCATGAGTGTAATGCAACCCCTAATTTGATTACCTTTTCCTGGGACATGTGACATCCGTTAATTCCGGTCTAAACTATTTTTGACTTCCCGACGTCCACTTTTCATCACTTTAACAACAAAATCGTATCTGCTCTGCGAAACGTACAGTACGTGGCATGCACAATTAAACACTGTACCAGCGAAAAGGGTATTTTTAGAGAGGAATTTTTATGTGAGTAGAAAGCATCATGCGTGTTTTAGATCCGTTTTTCCTTCACATCAAGTCATGGTGAAAGAAGAATCTTCACACAAGGTTTCGGTGGTCATATCGGACCAAACATGTTTTGCACCTAAATCACACTGCAATGTTAAGGTAGCAAGTTGTCCAAACTTTGTTACACATTAGGTAACCCTGGGCAGTATAGTGCCCCGATTTTCTATATATAGGCTTTCATGGACATTTTTGTAAAACAACTCTGGCAACATTCCACTCCTATGAAAATCAGGAAAAGTCATGGAACCAGACGTTTCTAATATTTTTCTAAGCATATTTAATCAACAAAAAAAGAAGCCACTGCGTGGTGGACTACCCAGGTTTTCTGAGCAAGGTTATAATAATGATTTAATACAAATCATTAAAAATCTATTCCAGACAACTTTTTTCAGCGAGCCGAATATCGATAGTTACGGAGCCAATACCGTCATCTTTTACTCTGAGAAGTCTGAAAATTTTGACTCATGCTAAAGATTAGAATTGCTTGTTGCAATTTTTATATGCCATATCAAGTAATAAAGCAGTGCTCTGTTGTATTCAATACATTTTGCAATCTTTCACTAATTACTTCATCTTTACATGGACGGATTTTTCAATTTTTAGAGAGCGTTCTCTGTCTTGGAACCTGTCTTATCATCACCAATGTTTATTATTTATAACCTTAACAAACTGCGGTAAAAACTGCAAGTTTTAACAATTTTCATACAATAAATGAGAACAGTCTATAGCTGCATTTTGTAATTATGGCGCTTAATTTTCTACTGCGCTTGATCATTGCTAGATGCGCAAACAGAAATGCAACATGCGTTGACAAAAAAGCAATTAAAATTTGAAATTGCTGTAAACTTGAATCGAAACCAACGCATGCGATCAACCACACAATAGAAATCGTGTTAACTTCCTGTTTTTATCTAAATCTCTGGTTCTGCGTTGCCATTTCTAAAGTAGAAAGTTTCATTATACTTGCTTCGTGCTCCTGGAGTGTCACGTGTGGTCTACGGTCGCCCATCTCGCTTAGGCTATACCTTTTGCCAGGAGTTCCCAATCTAGGGAACATGAAACCTACTCTTAGGTGTACATCTGCCTATCTGAGGGGGTGCATTTAAGATCAGCAATAGAAGGGCAAAATATATTTACATATTATTCATTTCCAAATATTATAAAACATAAAAGTTCCATTAAAAGTTCAGTGGATTTTGTTATTTTACTCAGCCTTTTTGTCATAAGAAATTTTATGAGAACATGCTCAACTGTCGAAATGCTGAAGGGGTACATGGTCAGCGAAAAGTTGTGAACCCCTGCCTTATGTCATGGTCTACGTGAATACTTTCGTGATGAATGCATCAGTGGTGGCAAAATACAAGCAGGGAAAACTTCAATTGTTCCATATTGTACTGTTCAATATTGAAAGCAACCTACTTGTATATTTTTCTCATGCCATAAGCTGCGATGTTACTTAAGAGCAAATAAGTGAATTACCTTTTACTTCTTTAACATTTAAGCAACTTATCCGTATGCGCAGATCAAACTGGAAGATTTTGATGCCATGTTTAACGTGAACGTGAAGGCAATGGTGCATTTAACACAGCTGGCAGTTTTCTACCTGAAGAAAGTATCTGGTGAATCGGAATGCATTGTGCACTGAGTGAATTTGTGAGGGAAAAGTCGCATTTATCGACTAGCATGTGACTGTTATTGCTATGAGTAATGGTCAGCGTTGACTTTAAACAAAATATGAAAGCCCTAGACCAGCGGTTCTCAATTCGTTTTGTAGCCCGCATCCCGTCCGGAAGGAAAAATCATTTTTGCACCCCTTGCACCATTTGATGTATTGTTTTTTGTATTATCATCGCTGACAACAACAGTCGCAAAAGTCAATAGTCGCAGTTTGGCAGAGAAGTTCGCACCCCAAGAGGTCCCTTCTCGTACCCCGGGGGTGCGAGCACCCCGAATTGAGAACCACTGTCCTAGAGTGTCAGTAAGCGTGCAAACTGAAAAATGTATTGAGTTTAATAGGAATGTTAAATTGAGAAATGACAGCGGTATTTAAGTATGATTCAATCTATACGGTCATTCTTTTATAAGCGATGCAAACGTTAGAAGCACTGGGAGGTACAAACATGGTTAAGCTATCAAACCAGTTTTTCTTATGTGAAGAATTTGCGCTTTTAGTGAGCGTTCGATTAAGCTAGCGGGGTTGCGAAAGGAACACATTCTGCTTAAAAATTTCTAATTGATCATTTCTTTGAATTTGCTTGCGCGAAAAGTAATGCATTTATGTTCATTGCTAGAAAAGTAATTGCTATTTATTTTTATGCAATGCTGTTGACGAAAACATGCCCCAATAAGTCCAACGAACTAGATTTGTTTCCTTGCTTTTATCATTTTTGAAACACAATGTTCAACAGAAAAAGATAGAGGGCTTAGACACACAAATTCTAGAAAATTTGAAAAGGATGTGAATGGGTTTCCTGATACCTCGTTTTGCTTTTGTTCAAAACGACTCCGCCAATTACTCTTCTAATGGAAAGTTTTCCATATTGCATGATCAATATTTTGCTTTCCGGTGGAACTATCTCCCGATTTCCATAAATGTTTTACCTCATCATTTTACAGCGAAAATTTTGAGTGTGAACGGAATAAACACATTCTGAGTGGTTAAATATTTTCAGCGCAAACTAAAAAGCTTGCAGTTTGCTATATTTTCATGGGACCTAACTTCATACGACCCTTAATTAACATGGTTGCACTTTTTTGCTAGGTAACATCGTCAACGTGTCAAGCTGTGTTAGTGGAATGTATTATCCACACTACATGGTTTATGGGATGACCAAAGCAGCTGTATGCCACTTCACGAAAACCTGTGCTCGAGGTACGATCAAAAGTAATTTTTCTTCATCATCTGAGGATAGGATTGTAGTTGTTTTTTGTCAAACTTTGGATTGCTAAAGTCCAATACATAACAGCCTTATTCAATTAAAACAGCAAATACATCAATCCTTTACAATCCAACCTTCACGCAGCTCAATCTCTCCCAGATTAACCTGAACACATCTTACCATGCACAATTCAACTGTCTCCGCTCACGACGCAACGTGACATAACTCAACCTTAACACTTTCACTTACCTAGCACAGTTCAACATCGCACGTTTAAACTTGCACACAATTCAACCCCACAAATTTAACCTCACACAAATTCACACCGCACAGTTCAACTTCACTCAGGTGTACATGCGAAAATTTTATCCTCACTCAAATAACTCCCAAACCACTCGTCTTTCTTTTCTCTTTGTGGATATCGTCCTGCTGTATCGTTGTTTGGAAAACAAAATAAATTTTGTCATGACGCTCTTTGCAACTGGGATTAAAAATAACCAAGGCTCATAAATTAAAAAGAATCAAAAAAAAACAAAGGCACACACATTATAATCAAAAAAATCAAAAGAAAAAGAAAAAAAACAAAGAAATATCCATTAAAATAAAAAAACGGTCCGCATGGAGTAACAAGTTTTTGATTAAAAGCACCCATTTATCAAAGTTTGGACGGACATGAAGTGGTATGGCATACTTTGACCTAGTCACATCTTAATCCAGGTGGAATGGTAAGCTTCTTGCGCACTCCTACTAGTTCTACTTTTCATTTTATGTTCTTGTGCAAAGTACAGCAAATCCTTTCACAGAGATTCGTTACCACACAGATTTTTACGTTTTGTAGAACGACTGAGAAGCGGAGGAATGATAAAGTTTGTTTCGTTTCACAAAACCTAAAAATTCGAGAAGCACTTGAAGTCCAAAGCCGTAAAACTGCTATTATTATTAGCTAGTGAAGCAGAAGACCAAAACTGGTCCTCTTACTAAGAGAATTTAAACTAATTATGTGCTGAGCTTAGCCTCAAACTTCAGAGAAAACATCAGCCAAAAGATGAAAGTGGAGTTCATAAAAAATCTCGAACACCTTGTTTTGATTACGTTCACTTATGTTTCGGGTTGCCTTTGTCGCACATTGACAAAAATCACACAGCTATTGTCAGTTTTTGTTAAACGTAAGGGTGTGGGATTCTTATCAAGTTCATCTTTCAAAGCAAATTAGGGGAAAGTACCGTCATTATATCTACTTCAAGATTTACGTCTTCAACTCTTATCTCCGTCAAGACTTACGTCCTCAAAGAACGGAAATCAAGATTAAGTTTATACTCTGTAGCAACGTTATTCAATCTTTTGGTGTTGTTACTGGTTGGAATATATCAGGTTCAGCAGAATGACTTGAAAATTTTTCGCTAGAAGGATAAGGATACAGTGTCTGGGTGCTGTGTGATAGTAACATCTTCCCGCCTTTTCTATTACGTATGGCATTCCCTTACTCCTGTATAGTGGCATCAAAATTCTGACGCTGTATTTGTCACTATTCAGGTATATTTTTTACGAAACAATCTGCTTTGACCAGCCTATTGTATGCTTTTTCTAAATAGATCGTTGCCCAGCTTCCATTTCTTGGCACTGCAACACTACGCGTGTTCAAAAACAGCTTCGAAATGTGACAAATATTTCTGTCTATCGAAAGGTATCCTTTCCCAACAAAGAATCAGACACTAAGATCTTACAGAATATGTATTTCGCCTACTAGGTATAGGCATCGTCAGCTCTTGTTCAAATAGGATAAAACATTTTCTGTTTAAAACAAGAAACAATCGCACGGCATTGTATCGCGAAGTGATACATTGTGTTTATAACAACAGGAGTTATAGATCTACCGCAAGAGTGTGGCAAGCAGTAGGGCTCTTTGGACAAGAATATTGACAGTAGTTGGTTCCACAAAAAGGACAGGTTTCGACTCATCTCAAAATGGCATCAAGTGAATGCTGAACAGTAAGCAACACGCGTGAGTCGAAATCTGCGTAGTCTTCAGTGGTACCAGTAACAAATGGCCAAAATGCTCTGCCCAACTTGAAAAAGAGACAGGTCAAACTGGCCAGAAAGATGTCTTGGATAAAAATGCCTTATTTTACTTTATACTTTATCTCTATTGACGTTTTTTTCAGATCTTGGCCCAAGTGGAGTTAGAGTCAACGCTGTCAAGTAAGTTTGAAGTCTTTTTGTCCACGTTTTGTTGCAAACTTACTGCGCCGTGTTTTTACACAAGTGCAATTCCTTTTTTACACAGCAATTAATGATTTTGGACACGCACAGTCCCATCTCTGACTTTGAAACTTGGTTTTGTTGATTTTCGAAAAACGTTTGTTGCACTTCAAATGCTGAAGTTCAGCAAAGAGTCAAATATATTAACTATGCAACAGGATTAAATACCAAAACAAAGGAAACATATACTCTAGATTCTGTGGAAATAAACATTTTCCCACCTCTAAATGATAAAATTAGCTTTTTGTCTGGAAGAGAAACAGCAAAGCCGAAAAGCCTTACTTAAATGATTTATTTCTTTTACCAGACCTGGCGTCGTGAGAACCAAAATACACTCAAAACGATTTACACCCGAAGAACTGGAGAAGTATTACAAAGAATCTGGTCCGGAGGCTCCCTTAGGACGCGCTGTGGACGCGAGTGAGGTGGCCGAGGCTATCCTCTACCTGGCGTCAGACAAGGCTAGCTCGGTGACTGGAATGAGCTTAAGTGTGGATGGCGGCATAAGCCTGAACTGTTGAATTGGGGCAGTGAACGTGGTGGTTGATCGTAGTCAGGGTGTAGACATTGTGCTGGAGTCGTTGGCTGAATTGTTTCGAAATGTTGCTGCTACTAGCAATGGACATGAGTTTTGACCCGGGATGTCGAGTCCAAATCCTGACACTTCTGTGTCCGAGTCGTTTGCAATAAGCTTCAAGCTGACTCCGTGTCTGAGTTAAGCGAAAATTGAGTCACGTCGCAGCGGCTTTGATTCCTCCATTTTTGCTGTCAAACCAATTCCATTCCTTTCTGTTTCTACCAAATAATAGCAAGACCTTGACTGGTCATTGCAACTTCTTTTCTGTTACACATCCTATAAAGTCACACGGTGATTTTCAAAGTGCACACCGGTTAGTCACGAAATCCAGTAAAGAGTTGCGCTATGTGATATTTTACTGGCTTTACAACGACCCTTAATTTGGAACTATCCATTAATTGCCATGAAAGAACGCAAAATTTTAACTCCAAAGAGATTGAAGGTTTTTCACTAATCAGCTACTTTTATTATCCTTCAAAGATATACGAAAAATATAATTTTTCCAAGCAGTTGAATCATTGCAAGTATTTGGTTAGGATCGCACGGAAAAACGATGCACTACGTTTGAGAAACTTATCCAGGAAATCTGTTGACCTACCTTGCAATTACCAAATTTTGTTCTTGTATATATGCATATTTGCATGTTTCAGACAAATTAATAAATTGTCTTTAAGCAAGCTCAAATACTTCTGACTCTTGATTTAAACGAATTTTGCAAGTGAACAGTCTGGTTAGTTTTGAAAAGTTGCGGTCTTAGTGTAAGCATAACATTTAGAGACCTAGAATAACACACCTATGGTGAAACTGGTGATTGGTCTATTTGTGGTAAATGGTATTATAAATGCAAAGCTAAGTTACTGGCGAGTTTTCTGTGTGGACACAGGACAAGGCGTGAGATGAATCTGCATCAAGGAGAATGAAGTAGTGGAAAACGACTTCTTTATTTTCGCTATACTGTAAATTATACGGCCTAAATGATTGCTGTTGTGTGAGTCAGAGTTGTTAGTCAGGCCGGATTCGGTTTTAAGTTTGTCAAAATGTTTCGGTCCGATTTTAGGCCTGCATACAAAAATTTTTCGTAACGATTGACACTTTTGTCGCCAGTTACTGTTGAAGCAATCAAGTTGATTAAGTCTTTTTTAAAACTGATTACTTGAAAATTAGTTAATCATATTTACTTTTCTGAACCTTTGATATCCCGCAGTTGCTCATGCTGTCTTGACTCACTCGTTAAATTTGGCTTTCGGGCTTAAATCGGGCTTCAAAATTACATTTCGGGTCGGGTTTGGGCTTCAAAATGAGGCCTGTTTACAACTCTGGTGTGAGTAGCGAAAACGAACCTGCTGCAGATGTGAAGAAGTTAAGTTGAATGAAATGCACAAAAACACCTAGGGTTGCAGGGCCTCTGACAATAAGGTTTCACGATTACCAAACGACAAGCACTGAATTTTACGCACGCCGTGTGAACGTTGCAGGGCTGTAATGGAAAAGCCGAACGTCGTGTAGCATGGTAGAAAAAAGCTAAGGACAAGTTTAGAGCCAAAACAAACATTTGCTTCAGTCAGTAGAAATTATGCCCTGCTACAGACAAAATANCTGAAAAGTTCATTTATTAAGAGTTTCAAGAAATGTAAACGCCGATATTTTGATGCCACGTCAAAAATTACACTAAAGTAGCGCCTTCCTCCTTCGACGCTCTGGAAGCATCGATCGTTTGACTGATTGCTAACAAGCATAGTAATAGACCGAGCACACAGCACTGCAATATTTCATTACAACATCCGTCTCGGGTATTGTCTGTCGCATAGCAATGTTCTGTATTAAAGCCTACTACCATAAAAACACTCGCAATAAAAATATAAAAACAACGCTGCCCTTTATATCAATTTTAATGCACATTTTGATAGAATTCATTTACTGTTTACGCCGTTCAGTTTTTGTTTTTTTACATTAGTTGACCAACGTAGTGACGATGTAACCAAGAACTTGTTGGAATCAAGAAATTGCGTCATGGCAAACGCACC
>JGI24021J15306_10008874_pt1 | contig 12399 bp, 10 predicted proteins | sample Ectturendosymbi1_FD_15306 | JGI IMG/M metagenome (IMG submission 15306)
TTTTTTTTTTTTTTTTTTTTTTTTTCTGAAAGAATATCGCCTGAAACTCTGCGCTTTGCATGAAGCCAAACGCGTCTCTTCAATCGCACGTTTCAGTGCCGGACAGGTTAGCGAGAATGCGCGGCACACCGGGATGTAACTTCTCTGCTGGAACCGCATGCCAGCAACGCCCTCACACGTATCGGACAGCCGTGTTCATTGCAGCAATGTATCGATAGTCGTCATTGATCGGAAACAGCAAATCCGAAATGTTGCCTCATTTCGAAGAGCCTGCTATCCAGCAGTCTTGCCAGCTTGAGCAACAGCATCAGGTTAAACGCGTTGAAGGCGGGTTCAGCAGGCACAGTGCGTCAACGAACAAATAGCCAGGGAAGCGCACTTTTCAGAGCCAGTCCAACGTCCTCCAGGCATCATTCCCAAACACCGCAAAGCGCACGGAGCAAAACGGTGAGTGGGAGTTATCGTTTTGATTGTTTGCTTATCGACTGCCTACCTTTACTTTAAATTGCAAGCTGAATAAAACGGCAAATGTGTCCGAGCAATCACAGAACGGCGTGTTTGCGAAACCTTTGTTAACGAGTCAATATGTTGTTGCTCTATGGTGAAACGTGGTGTTAAAACCGCCGCGTGTGCTTAACTGTGTCCTTAAAAATAATAATAAAAATGCCGGTATCTGCAGATTAGAAGCAGCTGGGTAGCTTTTTGCCGCTCGAATTTTCATAAGTATAAATAAGTTGGGAACATCATTCCTGTCTGCGTTGTCCCAATGCCACCACGAAGTCGTATATTTTCAGACACCCGTACTTTGCGATGGTACCACTTCTTTATTACCTCCAATGTGTATGTTACGCCTGAGTTCCGCAGTTGTTCCTCTCAAAACAAGTGTTTCACAGCCAGTTTACCATGAGGCGGTTGGAACCACGCGGGCCGCTCGAAAATTGTTTTGAAATGGCGCTTGGATTTCTTGTGAAAACAAAATAAACATGAAACTAGCGAGAAAATATTTTTCAGGTTAATCTCGGCTACCAATGTTGTTGGGCTCGTAGGCCACTCGCGATTCAGAGTTTAGTTTTATAAAAATGAAAGAATCTTACGATAAACATTGAAAAAACAATGAAATTATTTTGTCTAAATGAAGGTAATTTCTTTCGTTGAGCAACTTGGAGTAGTAAAGAATCCAAGAGATTTGTCGCAACATTACGACAAAGAAAACTGGTTTAATCAACAACTACCATTGTAAGAATGAATGGAACTATATGGTAACATTACGTTTTTGTTTACAGATCAATGTTTGAAACACAACTTGATATGCTCTGCACGCCAACTAGCGACTGGTGAAGGATCGACGAAAAGTCAGTTAGGGGCAATATTTTGCGTTCTGAAAAGGCCACTGCGGGAAAAGAGTTCTCAGAGTCGGTCGTGGATGAAAAAATGCACAGTTGTTTCGCGACTGTGCGGCGCAGACCTTGTTTTCATTCCACCGCCGAAAAAACCCTTGGCACGGTATTCGGAAGACATGCTTCGCTCATAAGATGAAAGTTGGTGATGGTGACTTTAAATCCGCCATATTACGTGANCATGTCAGCGCCGAGCAAGTAGCAGTTCTGCGCTGTTCCTGGGTTTATTCGAGTAAGGAAAGCAAGCGTTGATCCATGTGTTTTATTTCCTTTTTCAAAGAAAAACTTGCACACTCGTGACCACTTCTGTTCGGCGTTTCGCGTAGATACGTCGATCACACGTGATTGTAAATAATGGGACTGTCCCCCCTTTCGTAGAAAGCAACTTGCTGACTCATGTTGTGTTTCTCATGACTCATGCTATGGTCTTGCCATGAATAATAGGCCCGGATGTAGAATAGGTTTAGTTTCTTACGTGCTGGTTGCACAAGAGGGATCTCCCACATCCAGTCCACTGCTTCCGTTCATAGCAATTTGGCGACTGTCAACTTTCCGCATGCAGTATATTGTATTTGTTTTACCTTGTGCTGTGTCATTCTATCATGGCGTTACTGTTTGCCTTGTCATCCTGGATTTGAACAATTGTTACGCTCCGTGCGAGGTGTTGCTTTTTGAAATTACTTGATTCTGTTAATTATTGAATTATTTTCTGATTATGATTCTACATTCAACTTGTTTTTGTATCAACGCCAATGCGTGAATAAAATTTTAACTCATTTAACCCTATGCGTTATGTGGTGTGCACAACTAACTCGCCGGTCGTATGCACAACCAACACAGCGGTGCTGTGCACAACTAACACACCACTTCTGTGTACCTTGTACAATTAAAACAGCAGTGTCTCGATTCGCAGCCATGACGGCATTTTCCACATATTTTTTTCACATTATCTGACGACGGACTTTGTCACTGGCTAACATTGCACAAAACAAAAATGCATGCGACATCGGTTATTCGATAACGGAAAAGCTATAAAGTCGAGTCGCCGTTCTAAAATTTTTTATAAAAAGGAAAAATCCTATCAAAACAAGCACTTCCGTCACCAACCACCACCCGCACACAACTCGCCAATCGACAAAACAAACATTTCCGATGTCTCCTCCGCCATGCTTGCGCCTACAGTCTGCTTAGCTGCTGCACAACGTCTGCCTTACGTAACAGACGCTGATCGCAAATCATGCAACTCACAAACGGCGAAGGAAGCTGGTTTTGCGAGCGGTTCCCACATGAAGCGGTTTATAAAAAGTTTCGCAAAGTGGACAAATCCGCCACAGATATTTTGTACGATTGCCAGAAATTCGTCCGATATACGGGTTAAGAATGCATATTAAAATAACAGCTGCCTTCTCACGAATGCAAGTGGCTTGTGCGTCACAGATTGAATGCAAACTGTCCAACGTGAGGCCAGAGTCGAACGCGGAACTTTGACGGCCAGGGACTGTTGCCCGTGTCAACGACTGCCAGTGGCCCTTTTCAGGGCCACGTTCTGTTTTCACTGCAGCCGACAACGCAGTTCCATTTCATTCACCTTCACCTGTCGCTTGTGGTGTTACCAACGTTCTCAGGCCGCGTGCCATTATCCAACACGAACTGCGGTTTGTCGAAAAATAGGCCATTTTCAATTCACTGGTTGCGATCCTTTTCCTGCAGGCATCAACCTCAAGAAGGTCGAGCAGCGCGAGAAGACCGCCGCCGCAGAGACGACCAGCGGTGGAAATGACGTCGCTTCGATCCTCGCGCGCCGCATAGCGGTCGAATTCTCCGACTCGGAGTCGGATTCCTTCTCGTCGGACGACGCGGACTGGGACGACGAATAACGAGACGCGTTGGATTTTCGACCAAAAAAGCACGAATCGGTGTCGATTCCGTGTCGCAGCGCCCCTGGCGGCAACAACGCCACGTCTTCAGAGAAAGATATTTTGCTCGCCCGGGCAGAGGCGTCCTGCTCCTACGGACTATATATTTAGCTGGAGGCTCACTGGGCCGTCGAACTGTGTGAGGTATATCCGCGGATTCATCATATCTACCCGTTTCTTTTTTTCAGCAAACAGCAACGGATGTCCGTTAATATCGTAAGGCGTTCGCAACAAGCGGCCGAACGCAGTGATTCCGATGTAGTTTCTTTTTTTTAAGTCTCCGCCGAAGAAACCTGATTATTCTTAATTATTATTATCATCGTGAGAAGAAAACAAACGCGCGCTGTCCAAAGGTGATTTTTCGCCATGTAAATGCTTTTTATTGCTCAGCGTCCACCGCCGCGTCATATAAACCGATACGACACGTCAAGCGCTTACGTCATATGCACTTGCCTGTTGCGTGGTCTTCGGCGAGTGATGTCATTATTACCGTTGTTGTTGTTTGTTGTTATTATTGTAACCATGGCACCCACGCTACTTGTCATTCGTGGCCAGTACGCACTGCGATCGTTTCCAGGGAAACGGACACCCCTCATTATCCTGCGATCGAAGGGGGGGAGGCAGTCGACCGGCAATTTTCCGCTGTGCAACACTGGGATGGAAAAGGTATGAAAAGCGGTGTTGCCATACGTTCCTTGTGATGGTGACTGACTGTCTGGACGCGTCACTGCTAACCAGGAAGCTGTTTGTTGCGTGTGTGGGAACCGACCAGGCGGGGGAGGGCGGGGGCGGGGCGATTCTGGTTTTCAAGGCGTTTTGCGAAATCGTGCAAAGAAAGCTCCCGAAGTTTTCACAGCACCAGCCCACCACAGTAGTTCAGTGTTGCTATTAAATTCCCACAGTTTTTTCCTCAGACTGGGGGGGGCGCACGTTCCACAACTCCGGAATCGAATTGTCACACTGAACGTAGGTACGCGCGCGTCTGCGAGCAAAAGTTCCAACTGTCCCATGTCGTTGTTCCTGTGATGCGCGGTAGGCGGCTGGTCACGTGACAGTTCGTTTGAGAACGACGAACAAACAAGTCGCTCCGCAATAATTCACAAAGACAATCGGTGAATCACGTCTCTTATTTCTTGTGTTTTTTCAATTGTGCGGTTGCGCGCATTTTCGGACGAGATGCGAGTTCGGGTCAGTCAAAAACATGCTGCAATAGAGCTGCGCTGCTTTTTTTGCGAACTTCGTTTTACTTTTCTAAAATCGAACGTGATTCGACTGCTTTCGCCTGGTTGGGCGCGGTAATGCTTTTCTGAGCCAGACGTCGTTTGTGACGACACACAGTTAATTCGCTCCGGCTTGTTCTCCGCTTGCCTACTTTGTGATGTCATGAAGCGCAGACGTGGCTCTTTCGTAATTGCCGGTCACTCCCCAGCGACTAGTGTCGTGAAATTCGCGCGACCGAATTTAATCACGGCGTTGCCAAGCAACGGCGAGATTTCCCTGATTTCGATTCGATGTCGCAGCTGTTGTCCGGTTGCGATTGAGTTCACTGGAAGGTCAGCTGTTCGCTGCCTGCAAGGTTGGCATCGGAAGTGGATTCTTCCAACAATTGCTCGATTGTTGCGTCATTACGCGTGCGCGTGTCTCGCCCCGGCGCCTCAGTCGCGCAGCGCGCAGTCATCGCTCGCTCTCTCTCTCTCTCTTTCATACGCTTCGCCTTTTCGAGTAGTTGGAAGATAATGGAATCGCTCTCCGGGTCAAGTCAAATGAAAAAAAAGACAAATCTTTCTCGGTGCGACAACTTGACAGTCGGCGAAACCAGGACATTCATAGTTTTGACTGCGTTCCTGCGAGACAGTCAGCCGCACGTAACACCGGCGGACTAATTAGGTAGCAGATTTATCGCTTAACCGCCCCCCCTCCCCCCTCNGAAGAACAACGAACTTCGCAGAGTTGTGTGACGTATACATTTAACGAAAATGTTCGTCGACTTGACCCCTGCCCTTCCAAGTCACAAAAGGTGATTACCCCCTCCCGTCCGCGACCCATCTGCTTCGAGCTCCTCCCCAAACTAGCAGCCGGTCACGTGATACGAAACGCTGTTTGTTTTTTGTTCCACTCCGATATAAATGCGAGGCTTTTATGCGTTTTCTTGTGACGACGGGTGTCGAATCCTGACGCGATCAGATGTCTTTTAGAACCCGATGCTGCGTTTACCCTGTTTGTTGTCAGGTTGAAGTCGCAATCATGCGTCGAGCCCTAACGTGAAACGAAATATGATTTTAATGTTTGTAAAAGCGCTTTGGTTGTCTTTGGAAAATTTCATCAATCCATAGCTTCTCTTAGGTGCTTTTTTGAGATTTCGTAATGGCGGCGTCTGGCTCAGTGATAACGTCATCATCCACACCATACTGCCCCTTGTGCGGTCGTTTGCTCTGATGTTCTTTAAAAAAAGTAAAGCTCTTTTGTTCTGCTGCTTACCGACCTCAGTGTGACGAAACAATGGTCGGCTCCACGTCAATCGTGTGTGTTCATCTCTTTCCTGCCGTTGTGGTTGCCTTCAAATTCCTCACACTTTTGAGGCAGGTTATTTTTACCGAACTATTTGCGAGTTGTAACTTAAATCCGGTATTTTGGATATTGCGACCAAGAGAGAAACAGCGTCTCATCAAAGCTCAATTAAATTGCCTCAGTCTGCGCACTGCTTGTCTTGTGGCGATAAGCACCTGCAACTGCTCACGCGTCTTCGGCCGCTCGCGCGAGCGAACCCGTTCATCGTATGGGAAAAAAAAGCCATTTCAATCGTAGCGTGTGAAAAGCGTCACTGATCTGAAAGCGGGCGCCGCCAATCCGCGATGTTCATCCGGCGCCCGGTCGCTTTACCGGGTATTCCCCTACGGCGAGAACCGAGACAATCCGACCAACAGTAGCGCGTAGCTCCCGCGGTCTTACCGTTGTTTGTTTGTTTTGCGTTGCACTTGGGACAGGGCCGGATTTAGCGGAGACTTCCTCGTTGAATTAATTGTATCATTCGTTCATCGGACGCTTATTACAGCCTGGGTGTGTTTTAGGGCTGTTTCGTTTTCGAAGCTGGCAATGGTCCGTGTCGAACATTCAGCCGCGTTCAAAATCGTTGCTCTCCTGTGCAAGTGTCCCGGATGTATTCCGGTGTCGACCGAGCGTCGCTTGAAAAGAGTTAAAGGCGACTTTTTTGCTGGGTTAAGCAAGTGGCAGCAGTGAATGTGCAAGCTTGATAATGTGTGTCTTTCGTCAATAAATTGTCACTTCTCGCTTTCCCTGCAAATCCAAGCTTGGGGAAAAACAGCCTGCGATCTATGATCGTGTCCTTGTTGCGTTCCTTGCATCAAGAAACTTGTGTTATTACTTCCGCTTTGGCGTCAACGTCGTTTACGAGTGAAAAGACCTTTCACCTTGCAGTGACCTTTCACCTTGCAGTGACCTTTCACCTCACAATGACCTTGCAATCGTTATGTTCGCCGCTTTAAAGATCACCTAATGACTCTCACTCGCCAACTGGTCAGCGTCGGCACTCTGCATTTCGGGGCTGTTGCCTCCCACAACTGAACGCCGTTTTAACAATTTCCTGTTGATGCTGAGATCGCATAAAAATCATCGCTATTTTCGAAGCATTTCAACTTGCGCCGCTTCTGAATGACATTATCGAAAACGTACCAGTTACGTGTCTGTATTTACAGCTGGCGCTTTGTGCGCTCACGTCATCGCGTGCGATGACGTCGCACTAACTTAGCTTGCAAAATCGAGTTATACAGTGAAACGTTTTCCTTGCAGCGCATATACAGTTATCGTTTCGAACGCGACTGCCGCCTGATGGCGCCCTGTAGCTCAATTACGAATCGCTTTCGGCGAAAAATACTTGTTATTGTTCAAATGTTCAATTGCTGCTATAGTTCTTTTATTCTCAAGTTTCTTTACTGTTTGTTGTGTCTTTCGACGAAAGTAGATCTGGTCTGGAGGGGGGACGGCACTCATCGTTGACCTTTGACCTTGCTGCTGCTTCGTGCTCACTGTCGCGGGAAACTGATTTTTGGCCGAATGCGTCATCAAATATTACGTCAGGCCCATTTTTCCGGTGTCCGGCGCGGAACCAGCACTATTCTCGAAATTGCAATTTTAACGTTCCTTCGTTACAAACACAGTTGTCCAGCGCTGTTGGCTCTGTTTTGTTTCTCGCGAAATTTGACTTGTGGCACGAATACCTTTTGAGCAACTTCGCGAGTTCTCGCCGATACATTGTGCCATTCTCTTAACCCAGTGTTGATGACGTCATCCGCGACGACGAGCTTGCTTTCTGGGTTCCGTCACGCCGTGGCTTTTGTTTTTAAAGTTGCCCGGGCCAGGCCACCTCCGGACCTCGCGATTTTACGTAATCCGCTTTTAACCAGTAATCGGGAAATGTGCGATCAACCTTTAACTCTCGCCTTATTAACAACGCTCTGCGCCACTCTCGTGTGATTGCTGGTGGCCATGTCGAGGGCTGGTCGAGTTTGCTTCTGTGCCGCTGTGAGGGTCTGAACTCGCGACCTTCATATCGTGAACAGCCGAGTGGTTGCAGACAAAGGTGATTGCGCTTTAAAGCTGCAAGAGGCCAGTTTTTCCGCGGAGTTGTTGAACCTGCCGTGAATGCGGTTGCGGAAGCGAAGTGGTTCCTCACAAGAGAAACTGGTAAATGAAATGGCGTTACGAAGCGCGTTGTGGTGTTTGATCAGATCCTTGTGGTCATGTCTATCGAAAGTAGCAATTGTGTAAAGAAAAGGCGTTCGTTCCAGAACACGTCGAGCGCCCTCCATTATGTCGTCAGACATCGCTTTGCTGACGTGATAATGGTACGTGTCACTCACTCTAGTCCAGCTATGTCCAACCCAAGTGGCTTACTGAGCCAAAAATTGTGCCACTATTTTAACCAGGGCCGCACATTGAATGGCTTACTTTGATGTTGGCGAACTAAATTGAGCTTAAGAATTGCAATGATAACAGGTGCGATAAAGTGGCACTCAGGACCACCTGCATCAAAAATGTCAAATTCAAGATCATCAAAATAAGGACACGTCAGTATGTAGGATACTTTACTACAGCGATAAGCTAAACTGCGCCGCATGCGGGCCGAGGGTTTGACATAGTTGTACTGGACACCAGGCATGTGAATCAGCAAAGGAACTCTTGAGGAGAATTGAAAAAGAATTTATTATCAGCCCGCATCTCAGCAGCTTCCGGCCGTGTTCGGAGCGAAAAGTTGAACTTATTGCAGTTGACTGCATCGCCTTAAACTGCTTAGGCCAGCACAAGCGAAAGATGGTAACTCGGGTCATTAAACTAGCAGGAAATAACCAGCAACAATAAAGCTCACACGACGAGATCATTCTACTGATGCTAGGTTGCACTGTCATTATATGGGGATAAGTGAATTACGACAATTCACTTGTGACCATCACAGTCACTTGTTACTTATGGGCACCAGTGTTGCCTCTGCTGGGGTTTTTCCGTTTTATCTGGGGTTTTAATTGAAAATCTGTTTTTTTTTACTATGGTCAAATTTAGAAATATGTGGTGTATTACTGTATTTCCATTCAATAATACAATAGTTTCAAAGGCGTGATGTGCAGAGTCAGTAGCCAGTACAGTTGAGTAGGGTTAGGCTTAATCAAATTGTTTGAAATCTAATGTTTTACCCATTAAGCTCTGACTAGACACAGGTCAGCACTGTAACCTATCGCTGATATGTCAAGGGCTGTTTGTGCATGATTTTGGAACGCTTTTTTTGGTTTTGAAGATGCTGTGGTCGAGAATCTGTTCTTTGTGTTACAGGTGCATTGTGATAGGTACACAAATGTAAGTAAGACCATTCGAATGTTAAATTAGTAGTCAAATATTGCAATGATTAGGGTGAAAGGAAAACTGTACGACCTTGAATGTATCGTGTACATGTTTCAGTTTGTACATTTAAGTGACGGCAAAAGAAAGCATTAAACGTTTTTAGAAAAGATCTAACTATTTATATTACTGCATACATTTGATTTGCTGCTAGCCTTCTTGTAAATTGTCAGTATATTTGAAAATAGACTTGAACTTGTTAAAAAATTGATGCAAATAATACATATCACCTTAATTTTTACTGTGCAGATACCGGTAGCGTACATTTCACGTTTAGTTTTACTTTTGTTTAACATTTTGTATGTCTGTTTTTTTTGTTATTTTCTGTTTTTTTTCAAGGTCAATTCTGGGGTTTTTCTTCATAACAGAGTGGCAACACTGATGGGCACCGTCTAGCGGTGACCAGTTATTTACATATGGCGCCATCTCCAGGCCGCCACAAACTGAAAGCAATCGAGCAACTTGCCACGAGTCGCACTTGAAAAACACCAGCTCTTAGCAAGTGGACAAGTTAATGTGCTGACCACAGTAGCGTAGCCATCCCAAAATGTTTTGTGGGGGCACATATTTTGAATTTAAGCGAGCAGCAGTATTTGATTTGGGACACCGCGTCTCGAAGCACAAAATGACAAGATATGCTAGAAATTTTGGGGGGCTGGCACCCCCCTAGCTACGCCTATGGCAGACCAACGTGTTGGTGCACCACGATTGTGGTGGCATTTTGTAAGGTAGGAAGTTTCATATATTTTGTAAAGTGCTGTCACTTTTGAAATAGTGCGTAGCGTGCACGCTGCGTTCCCCCTTACATTGGTCAGCAACTTCGAAGATGTTTAACCTCCAATCACTTTGTGCGATGTGCCCCCAAGTGACGACGTTTACGCCTCTGTTCTCGGTGCACGCGGTTGTTTAAAAGCAACTACATCAGTGCGCTCATTTTCCGCAAATCTAATGTTAGCGACGACCTCGCTTGTTAGTATCAAATCCGTATCAAAACAGAAACTTTTGAGCCAGTTGTTCTAACCACTGCTTGGCCGCACTAGATCTCATAGAAGGTGTAGAGCAGCCATTCGATTGTCTCATCGTTCAGAACCATCAGGCCGTGCAGTCCATGAGGAGGTCGATGGAATGGACATTGGAGGACAACATGGTCGACGGTATGTTCTGCGCCACACTCACAGGCCGCAGAGGAAGCCATACCCCATTTGTACCAACAGGAGCGGAGACACCCGACACCGGTGCGGAGGCGGTTAAGCTGGACTCAGGAAAGGGATTGCAACTATCAGGCCTAGTGCTCTTCTCCAGATCTTTGGAATTTTGAGTTGGCGCATGCAGGAAGTGAGGAAGTCGCAAAACCAAGATTTGAGAGCCGACCAGGCGTGGAGCATAAACTTCGGGAGGATGGAATCCAATTCCGGAAACTTTCCTGGCTTTAGGCGTCTGAGGGCCACAGCAAACTCCCAAAACAGAAATTGATATTGGTGCTACAGAACAGCGTTTCGGAAATGAAGAGCGTAATCAAAAAGATAGATTTTTTGCGAAATCATCGGTTTTAAAAGATATTCTCATGAGTAGGGCATGTTTTTATTGACCTAAAAACTAAAAAAATTGACTTTATTGACCTAATAAAATTTAGACTAAATAAATGATATTTTTTGAGAATTTCTTGAGATTTTATATCAAAACGAACATTTATTAAACGAATACACGCAAATGCTCAACGAAACTTGCGACACAAGTCCATGTGCTATTGCATAAGTCTTGCGACATAACACTGCAAGCCAATCACCAGGTGGACGAATTAAAGTGTAAAATCATGTAATGGTGTACATTTTCGGCCTTAAAGTGTCTGTCCTTGGCCAACAATTTTTTCAGCATGGAAAAGCTTCTCTGTACGGAAGCAGTTGTGGGCTGAGAATTTTGAAGTAAACTGTAAACAGCCGGTGAAATATCTTGTCTTTCCATGTTTATCATCTTAGAAATGTCATTGTTTTGCATTCTTTTTATGTATCGGTTGATGTTGCAAGTGTCTTCTCTGAAGTCAAGTCTTGGATTGCTTGCACTGCTTCTTCGATGGTGTACTTGGCATTTTCCATCGTTTCTATAAGCTCAACTAGACACCGGTATTGGTCTTTGATTTTGAGAAGTTCCAGGCACTGGCGTAACTGGAGATTTGAGCCAGGGGTCAAAGCGTAGCTGAAGAGGGCCCACTTGCCAAAACTTAGAAAAAGGTTCAGAAATGATAGTGAATCTCTGGATGTCGTTGATGTCTATACTAGTTAAAAAAAATGAAAACACCCGAAAATCGCAAGAAAACAACAACCTAAAGAATACTAAATATCAAAATGCTAACTAGAGGGGGCCCAGTTTTACATTTAGCTTGCCAGGGGGGCGTCTCTCCCCCTTGCCCCCTTTCAGTTACGCTACTGGTTCCAGGGTTGTGTAAGGTTTATCAAGCATATCAGAATTATCACTTTTTCTCATCAATACTAAAAATAAATTTTGACTAATAACTGATAATAAAAAAGTTGATTTTATTGCCTTATGAAAAGAATATTGACCTAACGGTACAAAATTGACTTTTTATTAACCTATCAAATTAAGAACATGAAACTTACTTTTTCTATCCAGAGTTCTTGCAAAAAATCACGTCATTCAAGCTTACTACCAAAAAATTGAAAATTGAAAAACTTGACCTGCTTATGAGCTTACATTTAATGTCTCTGCCGCGAGCTGTAAGTTAGGCTTCAATCTGCTTTTCGGTTGCCTTCAATACAACAAAAATGTGGTGTAGCAGCCTACCTCAAGTATGGAGAACACAGCCGTTACGGATAGAAACACGGTTAATCAAGTTCGGAGCTGGCGTGTGTCGTGCTTCGTGACGATCAAACGTTGTCGAAGCAGAAACTTTGGAAATGTCCAAAAGGTGAATTTTTGATTGTGAACTGTATGTGGTTTGGAGATTTCGCTGCTTGGTAATGGAATTGAAAGAAAATTGCAAGGCCCTTTTTTATGAATCGGTCGGTAGCTGGGCGCCACGGCTTCTTTATTTGCGTCTTTGTCTCAGACTCAAGGATGCACTTCTGATACTGTATGTCCTCGACAGTCCAAAGAGTATCCATCTGCCTTTCTGAAAAAGGTTGTTCGTATGTAGTAGAGGTCAAACTGATGAATTGGGACTC
>JGI24021J15306_10008875_pt1 | contig 12399 bp, 9 predicted proteins | sample Ectturendosymbi1_FD_15306 | JGI IMG/M metagenome (IMG submission 15306)
TCCGCGGTCGGGCGGACGGCGGACGTGGCGGACACCATTTCCGCGATCGGGAAGAACGTCGAGAGGCCGTGGACGCCGAAGAACAGGTCGCACCAGTCCCAGGCCAGCTGTTGCCAGTGGTCGGCGCCGGAGAGCACCGAAGACAAGCTCACGAAGAAACCGCCGTCGTCGCCGTACGGAGAATCAGAAACCGCGTTTCCGAACGCGCTGCTGCTTGATGGAAAGTACGCGTCCCACAGCCAGCTGTTGTCGATGTCGGACAGGCGCTTGAGCAACGCTGCCTGGGAGCGTTCTTCTGCCGCTTCCTTGGAATTTCGGAGCCAAATCGCTTTTCTCGATTCTCGGGCTTCGGCCGGGTTTTCCGCCCGTTTCGCCTGCGACAAGTGCGTCAAGTCAGCGAGGACGTCGTCGTGATGGCCGTTGTCCGTGGCAGCAGGCTTGAATAAGGTGTACTCGGACGGCACGGCATCTTTCAGGCACAAGCATCCGTGCTGCGAGCGCAGGCAGACCTTGCAAGTGAGCAGCATGCACGCGCATTTCTTTTCCAGCTTGCCGCAGTGGGAGAACTCAGCGCAAGCAGCGCCGGTCTGGCTGCTGCTGTTGTTGTTGATGTCGGCGCAGTCGTCGCACGAGGACAAGTCCGGGGTGAACTCGTCATCCCAGATCGAGTCGAGATAGCTTGCGAGCGGAAATTGAAGGTCGTCGTGAAGTTCTTCGTCGGTGGTGGCTGCCGCATCGTCTACTTCTCGCGGCAGACGATGGTTGTCGATTCCGGTGAAGATCGCCTTGTAACTCTCCCAGCACTCGTCAATTAGATCCTTTTCTTCTCGACTGTCGTCGGCGGGTTTTTGATAGATGGCTTCCAGGCGACTGACCGCTGTTCCCGGCGAAAGGTCGCGGTCGTCCTCCCACAGCGAAGGCGACGGACACCAGAGCCAGTTCTCCAAGGTCGGTACAGGGTCATCGTCGGCGAAGAAGACGTCGTCCGGCGACTTCGATTCGTCCTTGCTCTCGCTTCGCTTGTAAACCGGCTCGAACTCGAGAAAACCGGATTCCGGGTCTCGGAACCACTTGCTCCTGGACTTGGGTTGTTGTTGAGCGCAGTCGACAGCAGGTTTTTGCGCAAACCAACCACTGTCTTGATGCTGAGCGTAGCCGCCGAACGAACCGACATTCGCCCATTCGTGGACGTACGAATTTATTCGAAACAGAGGAGAGACCGAACTACCAGGAAGTGGATCAGCGACGCTGACGCCTTTCGCGGTAATGCCAGCGTTGCTGTAGAACGAACGAACGTCAGAGTGCTTGTAACTTTTAGCGTTTCCGACTTCGTAACTTCCGGGTCTTCTGCGACCAGCAACTTTTTCCGAGGCGTTGATTTCATTCTCCTTGTTGCAGCAGAACCGGCGATTTCGGTGACGCCTGTGCTTTGGCAAGGCTGCGGCACCGTGCTGTCCACGCTTGCTCGGCGACGGGCTTCCGACGCGGTACGGTCGTTGCCTGCGTCGAGCGTAATGCTGCGATGCCGGCTTTCGAAGAGGTGTTGTTTTGCGTTTGGCCTCTCGCTTCGGCTGTTCTGCAGGGTTATAACTTGAGTAGGACGCGTGCCAAGTCTTTTTTCCGGCGCTTTCTTTTCCTGGTGCTTTCTTTTTTGCCAAATCAGCAGAACTTTCCTTGTCGGAGCGGGAATTTTCATTAACGGCCAACTTGTGTTCTTCTATTGCGTGATCATAAAACCTGATGCGCAATGATATAAGAGGTTTTAAAGAGCAGCGACAGAAGACCAATGCAGACGACAAGGTCAATACAGCCGTAAAATAAGCAGCATGGCAGCGCGATGCTGATCGAACGCTTAATTGACGGCATTAAAACATAGCATTATAATGCTCTTCGCCTAACATGCCCACTGTTTCATAGCCTGTGCCTTTAACGCAGCAACGTAATGAACAGTTTAGGCCGCGATGTCGCGTTAAGTGCAGTTAGACCAGAGGGTTCACAACTTGTGGCCGCACGGTTGCATGAGGCCTTGATAAAAAATGTATACGGCAGTGCGCATATTATTTTAAATAAGGTTACGGTGGCCGTGCATTATTAATAAAAACTGTTTATCTACTCTATGCGGATACTTGGTTAAAAGGCAGCCAAACAGACGTGTGGCAGTGTGCTTAAATAATGTTCATTGTTACATTTCAATGTACTTATAGGCACGAGTAAATGGGTTTTTATTATCGGATAAACCCTGTTTCCAGAACCAAATTCAAAAAATACCGTAACTCACTGGCGGCCGTAATTCATAAAATAAACGTAATGCGCCCAGCAATAGCGAAAGGATTGAGCATCCCTGAGTTAGACACAGTCAGTAAACTTAACACTGATTGATCGAAACGAACGCTGCGTAAACAATAATAAATAACAACAGTATCGTTTGCATGATAAACAACGTTGAGTAACGATTTCAGCGGCCACAGACACTTCTTTTTCCGGTCTGGCCCCGCTCACACATGTTTAAAGCTACCAATGCTCTCAACGAGAATAAAATGATCGATGCAGCTTGCTACATTGCAACAAAGCGACACACGGTTTGCTTACAAAGACAACGCCGCCTCCTTGTTCCGTCCCCACACAGAGTCTTTGCAACTCGACACACGATATGGGTCATTCTTGGTCGAAAGCATCGGAAATGCATCTTGGTAGTTTTCCCGTTGTTTTCCTGGCAAAGATCTCGGTCTTTGCTGTTTGATGCCCGACTCACCATCTGAACTTGAGCTTCTTTCAGAATCTATGGCCGCAAAACATTGTTAAATAAACAACACAGTGCAAGGACAGTTCACGGAAAAACTACTGAGAGTTTTGACGCCACAAACAAGGTCGCTATATTGAATATGCAAATTGATCTAAAACATATCCTCAAAAAAACAAGAACTCCCCCATTTTTCAAATTCATACTTATGGAAGAAACACTACGATATGTCGCCAAGATGCACAATGATGAAATATTAGTGACGGCTTTTACGTTTTGCAAAATATAAAGTACTGCGTATACATACTACGCCGCTTTAAAGTTATCCAAATTGTATCAGCACATGCAACTGATCACCTGAAAATAAATGCAAACTGTTCAATTTAGTATAGAGATCGTCTATGAGCATTTTCATGGCAGAATCGCGGGTGACATCATCACTGGATTGTTGATCAGTAGCTGAAAGCAAACACTTCACTGCCATCTCTTTCTTCAAAATTACTTCGTCGGCGATTGTAAACGAATGTGTTCTTTTATTGTATTTGTGCTTGATTTTGCTGAAAACAAACATTGGTGCGCTCAAGCAACATAAGTTGGCAAATTTGCGCATATGACGTGTTAAAAATTTAAAACGACACAGAAATCGCGCAAGATATTTAGAGCTGTAGAGTGAGAGAAATTTTGGGTTAGTGGAGTCGGAGTCAGTAAAATTATCCTGAATCCAATTGAGTTTAGATTGCTTTGCAAGGTTGTAATGAAGACGAAATCGGTTAAATCGCATATCGAATTTGCCACACATTTTTATGCAATTATCCGATATACGCGTTTAAACCAGCGGTTCCGAAATTGTATATGAACTCTCGATGCATTACTCCTATGCATATAATCAAACGACATATTCACAAGGTGGAATTAACTTTAACTCACCTGTCCTTACCGAACTGAATTTGCACCTAAAGTTACCTCATTGCTGGAATCAATTTCGCAGTTGTTACATCACTGCACACAATGCTTTCTAACTCTTGCAGACATCGTTTCAAATAGTACTGCAGCGCTATGGACAAAGCTATACTGTTGGAGTGCTTATTACATATAGAGAAGTCAGAATCATGGAACCAATAAAATAGGTATCAGAGTTGGAAGGATTTTGTCATCGATTCAACAGCCCTGTTCATACTGGAAGTTTCCACCATAGATCTAATCTAATGCATGGAAAATACTTTTAAGAATGCTAGTGCTGTTTGTACTCTGTTCCTGTTTTGCTTTTTTTCACCGAGACATTTCGGTCATATTTGGTGATACATTTTGGTCGCTGAAACATTTCGGTCATTTGTCTCAGTGGTATTAAAACTCACCGTAACTGTGTTTTTTAGCCTATATTTTCAGACATTCTGACCAAAACGACTTTATTTTTTTCGGTCATTTCAAAATCANTTTGGTCTATGACCGAAAAAAAAACAGGTCTGTTCAACATACAATTTGCAGACATAGCTTACCGGTTTTTTGATCCTGGAAGCTTAGCAAAAATATCTGCTTCCTTTGCAGCAAGGTGCAAATCAAGGGTGTGGCGAGAATTAAGGAAAATATCCAGTATATGACGAGTAAAAATATAAGCATCAATTCCATGAAACTCAAGTTCACATGCAAGCCAAGACTGGACAGAAGCAATGTTGTCTTGAGACATAGTGTCTGCACACAGAAGCAGTTGATATGCTACACATACATAAAACCAAGAACAAATCCTTTTTTCAAGTTTGCTACAGAAAAATTAGTTCAGCAAAGCTCAATCAACAAAATGCTACTGAGAAATCACACATTTTGGTTAGCGTCACAGGCTGTAACATAATTCCGTTTTTTAAAAAATGTTTGTCATCAATTATCACACACAAGTCCTCTGCAGGTCTAACAGAGCTTGGGTAAGTTGTAATGTTGGGGAAAATTGCTGATATTATTAGGGTTTAGAAAATAAAACACATCCCTAAGCAATGAATTCTGCTTAACAAATAGTTTCACAACGTTCCAACTCTGCAACAGATCTGCTAAAAGCGATTAGGAACAAACAATCCACGTCACTTTGTATTTGCGATCAATAAAGTATNAGATAAATTGTTCTATCAATATGTATTGCATTTGCGTTAATGTTAATGGTAAGAGGATTTGTAAGTATTTACATGCAAATAATAAACCACTCTTGTACTGTGTAGAAAATATTTACGACATTGTTGAAACAATGTGCAAAGTACAGGTCATTATATTAAAAATACTCAATTGTCACTTCAGCTATGCATAGTACAATAAAACCAGACTATAGCTGAAACATTATCAAAAGAATCTAAATTTCTAGAAATTCTCATGTTATCTTTAAAAAAAGGAAATACAACATCTGCCGCAAGTATTGCAAGCAAGTAGGACAATGAAGGCTTGAAGAAAAAAACAAAAAAGAAAGAATGAGAAACAAAAATAATATACACAGTCAAGACACTAACGCCTGCAGCACATTTTTTGTATGCAAAGTTGAATAGCAATACAAAGAAAATCGTAAGTTGTTTGTCAATAATATTAATGTAAAACTTGATTGATTCAACTGCATTACCTTTATGGAGACTTACTGCTGTGTGTACAACCAAAGGCTATCTGATCAATGACAAACATATGCAGTAAACAGGACTTAAAAAGCTTTAGATTGAGTTACGCAGAGACTGAGGTCCCAATAGCCAGGATTTTTAAAAATGAAAAACTATTGAGTGATTGAAACACCAACTACAAAAACTTTTATTATCTGCAGAGTCTACTACAAATACATACCTTTTACACAACCTTACAAATACATCAGAGAGGTGCCAAAAATCAAGTCAGGGTACGAACGCAGGTCAATTTCAAGGTCTGGAGAATCTGAGGAACTCTCAAACAAACTGTTGCACCACCAATAACCTGTGTTATGCAGAAGCATGGTGATGCACACAGCAAAGTCAAAAAGCAGACACTATGTACAAGTCTTAATCCATAGTCACTAGTTTCCAGCATAAGCCATAAACCACAAACCAGCCCTGAAATGAAATAGTATGAATTACCATTTGGTAACAGATGGTGATTAGATAAATAATATGCACACTTCTGCTACACAGACACCCTTTAAGGATTGCAAAGCCACTATTGTGCCAGTGACTTTGTCCAGTCATAACTTGCCTGAGCCCATTGGCTAGGGCCAATAAAGCCTAAACCTCCCCCTATTATGTCACCAACAAAAAATCTCAAATCTAAAACTTCCCAATTTTTGTAATTGAAACTAAAAGACTTTCCGCATCTTTACAGGGTTTGATCAGATCACTAGCTCTATCAGTCAACAATTTATGACTGGACAAAGTCATTGGCACTACAGTGGCTTTGAGTTTGTGGTCCTTAAACACTAACAGTTCACTCATGTTTTGGGTGTTTTAATCACTAAAACATTACAAAAGTTTAACCACAAATGTTACCCCAAGTGTTCCATGATTGAACTGCAAGTGCCTGTCTTTGCTTATTCCACTCCATGGGTCACACAGATACTACTGTACTAGTGAATGTTGCAATGGTGATAAATATTGGCAGGAGCCTGCATGAAACTTTCCTACTAATTCTGTTTTGCAACCACTAGAAGTAGTGCACAATAATATTCTAAGAACTATTGCATATAACAACTTTAAATGTCATATTACACCTCTGTATAAGAGTCTCAATGTTCTGAAATTTCATGATGCATACAAGTTAGAATTGGCTATAACCGATGCAAATTTCACCATGAAATGTTGCCAACATCATCAAAAGACTAGTGTCAGAAAACAACTGAAGTTCATTGTCATCATACAAGATATGCAACCAACGAACTATTTTATACAACAAATTTCAACAAACGCTGGCAAAAAAACAATTTCTCATCGAGGAGCTACTCTTTGAGCATATGTAAAACAACAATTCAAAGATAAATCCCATAATGCCTTTAGTAATCAATACCGATTATTTGTGATGTTGCAATGTAAATGAATGTCTGAAAAACTACTACTGGATACATATAGTTAAATTTTTAATAAAAATATTATCACTTCATCTGTCTTTATCATTTACGCATACGTTTGGCATGTGTTTCTGATTGCTCGTATGGTTTGTAATGTGGCACTTGGCATTTTGTGGTAGGCAACTGCACTATTTCCATGGTCCTTATCTCAGGTCTGTTTCACTTTTGGCTATCACTGAGACGTTTCGTTGTGCTGGGGCACTACAACTCAATAACCACAAGGTTTTTCAGTGTCCTGGCTGCAAGGTTTCATTTTTTTGTTTTTGTTATATGAATAAGTACGACTCTAGATCACAAAAATGCATGTTTCTATCTTTGTCAACGATAGCTTCGTCTCGTGTGTGTTGGGGTGTATAATTGCCTAAGTATGATGAAAATTCGCAAGTGTCTTAGTTTGTTTTATATGTGCGCTAAGCCATGTCTTATGACCCTGTGGCTGAAATCAATAAAACTGTCAAAACTTGCCCAATGAACATAACTATACACACCCAGAATGAGGATGCTGCCAAGGTCAGAAATACTGTTTGTAACTCTTTAAACAAGTTATAATGTAGGAATGGTCATTTAGGAATACCAAATCCAGGATTCGGCTCCTAAACTATCTGAATCCAAAAGGCTCCTTTAAACTGGGTAATAGGATTTGGTTAAATCTTCCACGATGTCAGCATTATACTTGCCTACACTAAATGGATACTTTGTGCGCATGCGCAGGTATTTCTTCAGTCTACCACGTGCATTCTTGTAGATGTCATAATGTGCAGTCATTTCTGCAGTTGACCACATGCATTTATTAGTTGTTTGAGTACATTGTTTCCTGGATGATTGACAATCAGCTACACACACTTTGTTGGCGTGTCAGTTGAACGAAATGCCTGGAAAGAAGGAAACTTTTGACACTTTGAGAGCCGGTCTACGAATATATCGTACCTGGATTTCGGCCTAAAACCAGCAGTTTTCGGTTGCCTTACCAACGCCATAGCTCTTTAACCGATTGCGCTTGGGAGCCGTTCAAGGGCTCAAATGGATCGGCCAGTCTTCTAGTCTGCACTCGAAAAATAATTTTTGGGTTAGGGGTTGCGGATTTTCTGAGAGTGACGTCATAAGTGAAGTAGTTTTAGGGTCATTTTGGCTCATGTTGCCTGGCCCAAGGCCCAAATCCTAGGCCAAAGTATTTCGCTGAAGTTTTCATACTAGGCTCGAGTCCGAGTCTTTTGAACCTTTGATCGACTTTCTAGCGTTTATGGTTCAAAAGTTATGATCTAAAATAAACAAATTAATTAATTACCTAATTAGTCAAATATTTTTATTACTTTAGATCAGGGGTGACGAACCTATTTGCTATCGCGGGCCACTTTGTCAGATATCGCGGAGTAAGCGGGCCGCACAACTTTTTAGTCATACTATGAAACCGTTAAATACGAAAAAAATTGTTTATCAACAGAAACAAACAACAAGACTGCTGGTCTCGCCTGAATGCTTCGCGGGCTGCACAAAATTCTTTTGTGGGCCGCATGTTCGTCACCTCTGCTTTAGATCATAACTTTTCAACCAAAAACCCTAGCAAGTCATCCAAAGTATCAAAAGACTTGGATTGTAGCCTAGTTTCCAATACAAACTTCAGCGAAATGCTGCTATCTAACGGCTGGCGCCCAGGGCCAGGTAAAGTGGGCCAAGGTGGCTTAAAAGTCCTCTACTTATGACATCACTCACAAAAAATCTGTAACCCCCAAGCAAAACATTTTTTTTGAGTGCAGACTAGAAGACTAACCACATCTTTTGAGCTTTTGACTGGGTCTGCAGTGCTTATCGGACCGGAGAGATTCTCGTGCAAAGCAATGTGTGATCCGGTTGTTTTGGCGCAAGAATTCTTGATTTCGGCCGGACGCCAAAGTGTTAATGTTTGGCAGCATTTCTTGTCAACATCTTTCGATAAAGTTGCAGTGTGTAAGCATTGCAAACAGGAAATGAGTTACTGTTGGAAGCACAGAAAGGTGGTTGAAATGATTCAGAATCTGCACCAAAAATTGGTGCCATTGATAACAATCCTAATGGTAATCCCTGCACATTTTAAACATGGAATGTGCTGATTACAAACATTATAGCCAGCGATCTCAGACTGATAAGCTTGACAGAGTGAAAATTAAAAGTTTTTTTGTTATGTCAGCCTGCCTGGAAAGGTCTTTTTAAAGTGTGAGATTAACTCACAAAAAACCTGAGACCCAAAACAAATTTTTTAAAAATCACAGACGCGAAGACTTGCCGAATCTTTTGAGGTTTTGGACTGGTCTCTAGCGCAATCGTCGGCAGAGATATTCTCATGAAAACACATGCAAACTGCTAGATTTAAGCCTTAGCCTAACGGAACAGAAGGTGTAAAAATCACAGTTGACAGGCAGACATTTAGAAAGCCTTGTATTACGTATTGCATTGCAACAAGCTTGCACTGCATTAAACTTGTGGTTAACTGTTGCGAAAATGTGTTGTTTGTGTGNAATAAAATATTTTTATGCTGATTGCCAGTGTCAGATTNAAGAGTGTGTGTTGTGTGGGCCTGCTTGGTTTTTGAATAGACGACCTTCTTCCCTTAGGGGGAATCCAGTAACACTTTGGCATCCGGCTGGTTTTAGGGATTTTCGCGCAAGATCAACAGGATTGCATGTGGCTTTTCGCATGCGTAGCTTTGGCGTCGAAAGCAGTAGAGAGCTGTTTAAAGGCTCAAAAGACGCGGCAAGTCTGCTAGTCTCCACTCGAAAAAAATTTTGGTTGGGGGATGCGGACGGACTTTTAGGCCACCTTAGCCCACTTCACCTAGCCCTGGGCCCAAACCGTTAGATGGCAGTATTTCGCTGAAGTTTTTATTGGAAACTAGGCTACAATCTGAGTCTTTTGATACTTTGGATGACCTGTTGGGGTTTCGGTTTCAAAATTTATGATCTAAAGCAATAAAAATATTTGACTAATTAACTAATTTGTTTATTTTAGAATCATAACTTTTGAACCAGAAATGCTAGAAAGTCGATCAAAGGCTCAAAGATTCAGACTCAAGCCTAGTTTCCAATGAAAACTTCAAAGGCTCAAAAGATTCAGACTCGAGCCTAGTTTCCAATGAAAAGCGAAATACTTTGGCCTAGCAGTTGGGCCCTAGGCCAGGTAACATGAGCCAAAATGGCCCAAGAACTACTTCACTTATGACATCCGCAACCCTCAACCAAAAAAATATTTTTCGAGTGCAGACTAGAAGTTTTGTCGAATCTTTTGAGGGTTTGAACAGCTCTCTAGTGCAATCGGCAGGGGAGCTATGGCGTTGGTAAGGCAACCGAAAACTGCTGGTTTTAGGCCGAAATCCAGGTACGATATATTCGCAGACTGGCTCTTAAGGTGTTAAGGGATTAATTATTTAATTATCTATTTTTTGCCTATAACTTGCAACCACTAACACTAGATGGCCATTCAAGTGCTCCCAAGAAGCAAATTTTCACCTAGTTCATTGAAAAAAGCAATTAACATTTGAATTTTTTTGTCATGCCTGATGACATCATTGACAATACTATATCCCAGTTGTGACCACGGCTGCAGAGCTGGGAAGGAAATCAAAAATCAGGAGTTGGAACTCAGTTTAAGATTTAGGACCGGAGCTGGAGCTATGGCTATGTGAGAGGTAGTTATGACAACAGCCTGCAACAATGGATCTGCAAGACTTTGATATTTCCTTGGTTTATCATCGTTAAGGCTGTGGCATTGTAGCTGGCAAGGTTGGTGTTACTTGTTGAACAATGGTTCTCAAAAACTATTCTAAGAGTCACATGCCGCTCCTAAGTACCCTGTGTGGCTCTTAGTCATCTTTCAGTAACACCTCTAATAGTTTGAGTAACGGACTTCGTTACTGCAATAAAACAAAACGTGTCAATTGACTTGTGTTAAATTTTTTTAGTGCGGCTCTTTAACAAAATTGTAGGTCTGGATTTGGCTCCCTTGAGTGAAATGGTTGAGAACCACAGTTGCAGAAGTAAGAAAAACGGTAACACCTAATCGATAGCAAACTAGCATTGCTTTGCATAGCAGTACATTTTCAGGAGGGTATAAAAATCAACATAAACAAATGTGGACTTCTCTTGAAGTTTTCATCTGTAGAAACAAATTTTATATTTTCAGCACGGTAACCAGTGTTGTGTTCTCCTAAGCTTTGCAGGTTAAATTGTACTTTGCTATTCATCATGCTTATTATGAGTGCAAAAGATAAGAATTCAGAAGTTTTCAGCTATTTAAAAAAGTAAGGTGAATTTCGTGCTGGAATTCATACTATTTCTTTGAACAAATGGATTTTAAACACATCATCGCATTTGTGTTAATGCAAATGTGTGCATATGTGCAAAGAACACAGGAGAGAGGTAATCGACTATGTGTTTTGCACTCTTTGCATGGTTTGCCCAGGCAGCGCTGCTAGATAGAATCGCCTAAGACTGTGCAAAACACTTGGTCAATTGGGACTGGTCTGTGTTTAAAGGCTCGGACACAAATGTAGTTTTCCAAACAGGCATTTTCTTGATTCTGGTTGTAAGAAATAACAAAAGGTCCTCAGGCATTGACAGCAAAAGTAGCTACTGCGTTTCCAGAATTTCTTCATGTTACTGTTATCTTGAATTACTTTTCTACTATTAATTGTTCTCTGAATCATCTGAACCTGTGATTATTGTTTTTTCGCTGATTTCTTATGGTAAAACCCTGCTTGCAAAAAACTACCAGATTAAATTACTCAAAAAGATTTGGTATATTCTCTTAGTTTTGTGTACTTGATATGATTCATTCTCCATTCAACGTGAGGCACAACAAAACAATGAACAATATTTATTTTTGAAAACAAACAGAAGCTGGAGCCATGAAAAGAAGAGCTCAGGAGCCAGAGCTGTGTCGTTTTTTCGATAGGTCTGCAGCCCTGGTTGTGACGTCACTTCAAAAAAATTCATACACAAAAGTGCTAGGATTTTTAAAAATTGAACCAAGGAGACTTTCTGTTTCTTCAGATGGTTTGAACAGCTCTCCAACTCAGCAAGTTATGACTGGAAAGAATCTGTGGCTTTCCAGTCCATAAAGGGTTACACCTCACTAAATCCTGAGAATTGCTGAAAGTGGGATCTAAGTTTTTAACCCTAATGGAAGTTGTCAGTAAGATATCATGCATGATTGCTGTTTAGCATTAATACAGAATGTGTTGTGCAGACTGATTAACACTTTGAGAACCGGCGTACAATATATTTGTACTTCGATTTTGGCCTAAAAAACAGCAGTTTTTGGTTGCCTTACCAACGCCCTAGCTCCTTCGCCGATTGTACTAGAGAGCTGTTCAAGGATTCAAACGGATTGGCCAGTCTAGTAGATTGCACTCGAAAAAAATTTTTTTGGTTGGGGGTGCAGATTTTTTGAGAGTGACGTCATAAGTGAAGTAGNTTTGGGGTCATTTTGGCTCATGTTGCCTGGCCTAGGGCCCAACCGCTAGGCCAAAGCGTTTCNCTAAAGTTTTCATTGGAAACTAGGCTCGAGTCTGAGTCTTTTGAGCCTTTGATCAACTTTCTAGCGTTTCTGGTTCAAAAGTTATGATCTAAAATAAACA
>JGI24021J15306_10008876_pt1 | contig 12398 bp, 13 predicted proteins | sample Ectturendosymbi1_FD_15306 | JGI IMG/M metagenome (IMG submission 15306)
TTCAGATTTCAGTCACGCTCGAAAAAGTTTTGGAACCGCTGGTTAAAGCAGTATGCAATCATTATCAGGAGTCGTCTGATAACCATCCACATCCGGATTCAATATCAGTTCTCAACTTTTTCTGAGTATTGCAAACGCTCTATATGGCAATTTGACACTAATGTTATCAATCAAAAATTTTGATGTGTATCCCATTTCTTTACTTAGCTATCTTTGTAATGTTGATTATGCAGTACAGATAGCAGTTTTGACAACCAAATACAAATATGCGCAACATATATATATGATGCAGAATTAAATGTGAATCATGGTGTTAAAAAACGTAAAGAGAAAGCACAACAGCAAATTCAAAGTTCTGCTGCAATGTTCAGAAAACTGACATAATTTTTTTCTGATGCATCACCCCGACAACTACAATTTACCTGTAACAGGTCAGTTTTAATGCTTCACTAGTAAATATCCAAGTTCAAAGACATGGTTTTCTTGCCTTTGCTGTTGCAAATTTATTGACTTATTTCATTAAAAAATTGATATATAATTTAAAAGGCCACATGTATTGACNCAGGAAATATCTNACCCCACAGGCACTCAATGAGAAGTTCTTGATCAGCAATTTTGTGACATGAATTGCGGCAATGGTGTCCATCCAAGGAGATGTTCAGTTTGTAAGCCAACTCAAATACAAAATACATGCATTTGAAAAGTTCATATTTATGACTAGTATACTTAACGCTGTTGCACAGTTTCATTATTATCTTGTAAAAGTAATCAGTATTAATTGCATTTTCTTGTGGTTACTGTTTCATCCCCTCCATGCTGAGGATATGCGCAAGACAAATAGTAATACATAATTGAATTGATTTTATAATTAATGCCAACTGTCAAATCATGATTTAAATCCACTGAAAACAAATGGTTGTCCGTCTCAAGTTAAAAACATCTCGCAAAAGTATTTGATACTTTGAATGCTTTTGTACGCCACTGGGCATCTCCATCCGACATTTCCTTCAGAACCTGTTGATAAAATGTCTTCATGTTCTTCCCACTGTCGTATGAAAATTTGATAAGTGAAATATGTTGTAGTTGGTGCGCTGTTTCAGTGTTTGTCATCCCCTTGTGTTCATGGAAAAGGGGAAATGGGCATTTGCTATTACCTGGAAATTGGGTCTAAGAACCAAAAATTTTTAGAACACCTGAAGTCAGCAGCTTAAAAGACTTAAGTCCTTCAATGACAGTTTCACTTTCCAGTATGAAACTCACACTGCACATAAGCCGGATTCACTGTTCGAGCATCATGCAGTGATACTGATGAGTTTGCAGTTCACTAAATCAGCTACATTGCTTGCAGGGGCAGGTTGCGAAACATAGGGGAGGATAGTTTTGAAAATAGCTTTTTTCGCGTAACAATAACATGGCAACATAGGTTCAAAGTTACGGCAGTAGGCGTTTCTGTGCATGTAACCGTTGAATGCAGACATCTGTGGCAGGTATTGCTGCGAGGCAGCGACTGCTGATAGCAATAAGTCACGGGGTGAAAAGAAACATACGATGTGAACACTGAAAAGAAATATTGCTGCCAAGGAGTTTTATACGGTGTGAAAAGAAACATTGCTGCCAACGAAGTACATTTTTGGGGCTGTTGCAGTTAGCATGGGTCATTTTTTGTGGTGTAGCAAAATTAAAGCGTTATTTGAACGTCTATTTGCATTTGTGTTGTCAGCAGCTTGAAATGGACAACCAAAATGTCGACTTTGCCTACCCTGTAAAAATTTTTGCGGACGCCCTTGCCTGTGTTATTTGTGTTTACAATCTAACATCTGCTTTGTACTTCGTTGTATAACCATTTTTGTGTTATTCGAGTACCGCTTGTTCCAGCCTCTAGGTTAGCGTGCCATTGAATGTGCGATGCGCCACGAACGGCATATGCTCGAAATCACAACCATATATATGTGGTGCGAACATACGAAGACTTAAGCCCATATATTTGTAACGTTTGTGAGTATTTTGTAACTAATTACTGCATGTCCACACGACGGCTAACGGTCCCCCTGCAGAACCCCACCCAATGGCTCACACCTCTGGTTACACAACAGACAGAGGGGGGCGGCACTTTTCCATGTCGGATCCCTGAACTCAGACTGACTTAGCGTTGTTTGTAGCGTTAGACGGACGAGGTCTTGTAGAAAAATGAAGGTTATTGCGGTGATACAGCGTCCAAGTGTCGTGTTGTTTCACAATAACACAGTTTTGCCAACACACCTGTATAAATGCAAGCAATGTATTGATCCAGATTTGCAGGAAAAGGCTGTATGGGGCTCAAAATAGAAGCAAGAGAAGCGGAAAGTTACACATTTTTGTTTTTCCCAAATAATCTTTGAGGCTCCACGAAAGTGACGTCTGTAGCACAAGCCATGCCTGCCATACTTTAGACACGCCACTGGAAAGAGTCTTATCCTTGAGTTAATAAGGAATCTCCTCAAACAGTTTGCAAAGTTACATGTGTAAATGGATTCTTCCTTCAATGGCAGATCGGAGTTGTTTTTATTTCAAGTAACAGGTTTTAGTAATCAAACCGTTGTCTTTGCAGGAGCCACCGTTAAACAGATTTGGTTGATGGATCTCGGGAGATTTTTGTTCGGCATTGGTGGAGAATCGATCACTGTGGCGCAGAATACTTACGCCGTGCTATGGTTCAAGGGAAAGGAGCTCAATTTCGTGTTTGGTCTTCAGCTAAGCATCGGGACAATTGTACGTTTTTGGCATTTGAGAGCAAGCGATATTGTCATTGCGATATTTCTTCCTTGAATAACAGAGCACGTTTAACAAACTTTGATTGCGCCTCCATCGTTTTGCTTCGCTGCTGAGTTTTAGGAAATTAACTCATTTTTCAATGAAGTGGTTGCTTTGGGTATATTCCAGCGACGTTAGTTAGGAGTTCTTACACTGAAAAATGTTTTATAAAGTTTGCTTGATATTTACAACATTTTACAAAAAAAATTTGTCGTTCATACAGTGAAGTTCGCACTTCTCCCAAAAGAGTTCATGTGTGTTCTCGTATTTAGAAAGCATAATAATCAACCCTGTGAATGTCTGTTAATATCAAGTTTTATGTATTTGCCGTTCTTGCCAATAACCAGTGCCACTGTAAAATCAGTTGAATTCATTACATCTTTTGCAAAAATTCAAACATCGTCTCCGCTACTATTATACTAATTGTGAGAAGATTCATTATGGGCAATCGGGGCAATAAAAAAGATTTATCTTTGCGTTCGGATCATTTATACATCTATGTGTACAGTCGGTTTTTGCATAGAAAGTGTATCTTCTCGGTTGTTCGCGAAGTTTATTGCAAGCATGATTCGAAAATTTGAGTTTGCATTCAACAACCAACTTGTAATTTCCGATGTGAATCAATGGTAATTACCCTGCCCAAAAAGGAAGGTCTTCCATTTTTAGTTCACATTTCCCGCGACGTCTATCCTTGTTTTTTGGCTGACAGGCAAGCACAGTGAACATGAATGTGATGGGACCACTCTACAACGCCGTCAAACGTGGAATTCACTCAGACAGAACTCTCGGAATCTCACTTTTCATCGGTAAATGAGCGATGCACTGATTGTTGAATGGGAAATTTCGGTGACAATTTTCGTCCGGTTTGATCAAAATTTGATCTGGTCAATGATCAATAAGTTGTGTCTGGCATTATGTTCACCATACACCGTCTATTACAGTGATATTCAAATGGGGGTACATGAAGGTGCTCCAAGAGTTTCAAGAATATTTGTAAATGTTTCATAAGAAATTTTTGGGAGACATGAAGTAGGTACATTTCTACTGTAATCATTGTTCTCATACAGTAATTACAGTCAAGGGTCCTTCATGGACATTATATTGCTAGATGGCATGTCAGTAAAATTTCGAGAACCACTGATTTATAATATTCATTCTACCAATTCACGTTGCTTTGCTTCATATACAAGATCAGAAAACGAAGATTGTGTCTTCATGTAGGAACATTTGTCCTTCCTGGATCAAATTATGTCTTTAATTGCCAATATTTGTCTTCCTGGTATCAAATCTTATTTTTCTTAAGTTCATTTCCTCGAACTATTAGGCGTTTTTAGCTAATTTAATTTCGTGTCATAACGACAAAGCATTGTCATTCCAAAACCTATTGTTATAGTTGTAGGAATGCTATGTGTCACTGAAACCGAACGGGAAATCGTACAGTGCAAATGAGTTCTTTTTGCAACGATGGCGCACCTCTTCATTGAAGAAGTGCAAGAAACTCAAGCTGTACGTTTGCAAACAAAGTTTTGTTTTGACAAAGCTTGCATTGTAGCTTTAACAAAGAGTCCTCTCTATTCACAGCTGCATTGACATGTTTCTTCTCACTTGGATGTGCCTTGATCATTGGATACTTGGATAAACGAGCTGAAAAGATGTTAAATCGAAAGAAGGATGTGACTCAAGAGAAAGTGAAGCTCACCGACATCAAAACCTTCCCGCTTCAACTCTGGCTCGTATTCATTTTAAATGTCTTTTATAATGGTGCTGTGACTCCATTCGTCAGCGTTGCCAAGTAAATACTGTATTTGCATTTTTGTAAACCTGTTTTACGTTTATTAATCTTTTCAGTGCATTTCAATGGCTCAAGCAGTATCTCTCCATGCAGTCTGACAAAATCAGGTTTTTGCAAGGTGCAACTACTTCGGCATCGATGTGCTGTTCAAAAATGTAGATTGCTATGGAACGAATGTCCCATTTTTGCATAATTCTTGTTGAACCTCTCAATAGATGAATGATTTCGGAAAAACTGTCATGTGAACCTATGCAGTGTCTCTCAGCTTCTGTTGGCGTGCTTCAGCTAGGACTTATGTGGGGAATACCTTGTTTCGAATCAATATGTAAAATGTTCTTTTGTCTCATTGATTCCAACTCCAAGGAAGAAATATCTTCATACAATGTAATCCCGAGAAATATTCCGATAATTGCAAAATGTCGTCAAATTAGACAGCAATAGCACAGTAGGAGTGGGACAACTATTTACGAATTATTGTCAGCAGTTATTTTTAGGTGATTTGAGGAGATTGGGGAGACCTAGAGCGTTTGGAAGAAAGCATGGCTGTCACTGGTTGCACGCAGCAAGAATTTAGAAAAGATATCTTTGTTTATGGAGGCTACCTGAACACTAGCAGCAGCCTTGCAGTAGGCCTAGCCTGACAAATGTGAAATTTTGTGGTTGAGCGTTCGTTATTGCCATTATGGCGGTGTTCCGCAAGCAATTCTGCAACTGTTTATGAAAAATGCAGGTTTGTGTTTCAGATTTTGTGATATTGCACGGCCAAAGCCTCACTGCAGCAAATGCATTTGTATTCTACATGTAGGTGTGATGCATATAAAACGTACAATATATATGGCTTGTTAATTCGTCGAGTTTATGAAGACACGGCTGAAGAATATTTCGACTCTGTCAGAACTAAGCATATGTGAAGTTGAAGCGTTTTATGTAGAGCAAGACATTGTACAAAAAGAGTGAATTCTCAACGTGAGGCGCCTTTGCCAGAGAGAGGTCAAATAAGCAATAGCGGTACTATCATTTGGTTGTCTGAAATTTGGCTAGAAATCGGACAGGCATGTAAACGAAATAAAATCAATAAAAAGACAACAGGCTACTACACATTCCTTCTTGGAGGTGTAGACGATAATAATGACTTGTTTCAATATTTATGGGGCCTAAAGCGCTGATCAAAGGAGAGTATGAAGCGTTTGTTGGCGTTTGTTTTCAACGTTGAGTTTTGAAGGGAACGAACGAACTTTAAACAAATTCGTGAGATACAGAATATGGACGAAGTGCTTTTTAGAAACTTTGGACAGATCCAATCTCTATGAGTCATTCGTTACATACATTTGATGACAAATTTTCATGGCCACTTCGCAAACAATCTCACAAGTATGCAGCAAGTCGAAAGTTGTGGAATCCAGTGATGGACAATTGCCATAAGTCCCATTTTCGTCATTCTCGTGTAGGTGAGCAATTTATCCTTTGCAGATCAAGGTAAAGTCTCCATATATTCGCGGTTAAACGTTTGTTCGGCATTTGGCGCGTCTTTCTATTTATTTCATAGTAAGATTGGGAAAGTGGACTTGGGAAAACGCGGTAAGGCCATTGATGTAAGCTTGCGACAATTTTGGGCTCAGTGTAACTACTGACAACTTTTTTAGGTTTTTGGCTCTCACCTGAACGTTCATTGACAGAACACTGCAATCATTCGTGCTATGAGATCCAATCGCTCTGAAATCCCATGAGAAGTTCAGCTTGGAAAACATGCACCATTGTGCACTTCAAAATTCCTTTTCCCATCACCAGTGGAAATCATCACGCTTCTCAGTTATAATGCGAAGAGGAACAAGTTGGTAAATATACTTTCTTCATTATACAACTTTTATGCCAAGTGTGTCCTNCATGCTTGTGATTCATCAAAGTAAATATGTTAGCGCCATCAAGCGTTTGCTTTTCTGTTACCAAAACGTATTTATCTTTGCGTTCTTTCATGTATTTTCGTGTTTCTCGTTACTACCATGCATGCTTAAATTTACTGAATTGCAATTAGAAGTTAAAGCGTCATACAATATGCCAAAGGTGGGGAACCTGCGGCACACTGCCCAAACCCGGCCCGCGTGAACACTTGATTTGGTCCGTATCAGAATTTACGTTATCCGTGTTAGAGTACTGCATCGCGTCAAAACGAAACTCCAGGATACGAAGGTACTAAGATAGTACGTTAAGAGAAATCACTCTGACTTGTTATTACTTAAAGGTAGGATTTTAGGATGAAATTAAATGAATTGGTTTTGCGACTCGCCAGCGATAATATACAATTCATGCAGCCCGCGATAATAAATAGGTTCCTCATCTCTGCAATATACATTCAAAATTGGTCATTAACCTCTTGAACTATACTATGACAGGTCTAACTGGAAATGAAGGTGAGCATGCATGAAACAAAACTTGGTGCAAACTGAAAGTTTGGAACACCAAGCTGGAAATGATGCAATATCAGAACTGCTCATACCTTGTGGTCTTCCTTCGTTTGAGCGAGATCTTTTACCTACTGCTTGGCCGTACTAGACTTCGGGGAGGTGTTGAGCAATCATTCGGTTGTCCCATCGTCCAGAACCGTCAGGACATGCAGTCCATGAGGAGGTCGATGGATTGGACAATGGAAAACAACCTCGTCGACGGTTGGTCCTTCTGCGCCATACTCACAGTCCGCAGAGGAGGCCATACCCCATTTGTACAAGCAAGAGCGGAAACGTCCGACACCAATGCGGAGGCGGTTGAGCCGGACGCAGGCTTTTCTTGGGAGGGTCATTCGGGTGGATGCGTGAAGGTGTCTGGAATCAAAATGCGGAGACTTGTGGGGTTGTCCGCTCACTCCGCGTTCCATTAATGATCTTGTCGTAAAAAGATGGAATGAAATTGCAAATGTTATTCCACAATGTTTATTAACTTAATTCTTGAACGACCGAACAAAATATTTGCACGCTCTCGTCAAGAAACTCGCAAACATGCTGTTGGCAAAACATTACATGAGTTCTTCCAAGCATTATAAATACTAAGCAAAAACTGCCAATGCAAAAGTTTTGTGATGAACGATACAGACAGGTATTGCCGCAACGCTTTTATTAACGCCATTCTGTCTCCTGCAATCCGTCAACGCCTCCTGGGAAACCAAGCACTGGACCGGTGATTGGTTCTGGATCAAGGCAACGCTCTAGGTGCTGCCCACAAATAATGTCTTTATGTACAATGCCAACTCTACAACACCAATATCTGCAACTGCAGCTAAGCAAGAAAATATGTCACTTGAATATTTCCCGGACGTTTCGCATCTCCAATGATGCCGCTCTTACAAACAAATTGGATTTGCGAAGCTCTTCCGAGGTATTTTGTCAAGGAAATATTACTTAGTTGGATTTAACTACCACCCGCGCGAAATGAACAATGCAACAAGGGTTAGAAATGGGACATTGCGAAACGTCTGTGAAGGTAAAGCTCGTTTGTCATTTTCTGCATCCACGTCACAAATATGTGCTCTATTCCCCAAATCTTTACCATCCGCTTCTATTCCTGTTGTGTTATGTGAGAAAAACGTCTGTGATTCAGTTGATTCAGAGAGTTCCGATAAATATATCAGTAGATTTGCAGCTTGCTTGATGAATGTGAAAATCTTGCCTTGTAGACAAGAGGTGTCAATGGCTCAAACTAGCCAAACGTCTATAATTCTCGGAACATGCATTATGGGCATAACTGTCAACAACGTTACTGATAACGAAGTTCGCTTTAGCGTCATCCAGCATTTACGTCATGATGTAATCCTTGGCCAAGCTTTTCAGAAGTTGCATAAAAACATTATAATCGAGTACGACAATTTAAAGAAAAACTTCATTGTTGCTAAACATGCGTCTTGTGCCTTACCTAATGTATTTGTTGTTTCTGCAACTTATGTTTCCCAATCTGCCGTGAAATTGTCAACTATTGCACTAAACTTTTAAAGTACAACAAAGCTGACAGAGATTTTATTGGACAACAAATTGTCACACCACACGAGGACGATATCATTGAAACAATCTGTTCGCAATGGCATGCACGAGTTGTAGTTGTTCGAGCGGACGGGAAAATCGGAATGTGCGTAGATTACTCTCAGGCAATCACTTTGAACACTGAATTGGACGCTTACCCCTTTTCTTGCATATACGACTTGGTTCATAAGCTTGCTGAGTACGTTTTCTTCTCGAAGCTTGACCTGCCTTCCTTGAAGTCCCTGTAATACACTCTGCCGGAAAAAACACTGTGTCCAAAGCAAACATATTCCTTTCGACATCACCAATGGCGGCATCAGTTTTCAGCGAGAGAGCAATCGCTTCCCAGAGGAAGAAAATTTAAGGGATGCCTACGCCCGTCTGGATGACATAAGAGTATGCGGTTGATCACAGGAGGAAAACACCTCCAATGTTTTCAGGCGCCACACATTAACGATAAATGAAATAAATCTGTAGAGTCTGCCACGCAAATCAACGTTCTCGGCAATCAAACCCAGAGTAAAATCATCAAACCAGATTTAGATTGCTTGAAACTTCTTCAGCAGTTTCTTCTTCCACAAAATAAGAAAACCTTTTACCGGTTGTTAAGCACGCTAAGGGTAACATGTGAAATGCATGCCGAACTTTTCCACAAAGTGAAACCACATGCAACTGTAAGGTCCTTCCCATTGAAAAACAGAATCATGCCGCCCTTTTGCAGTTCTTAATGCCAATCTTCATTCCATCGATGAAACCCTTGTTTTCGTGGTTGCACATCGATTCGAATATGTCAAGTTGAGGAGATTCACTCTCACTTATGTCACTCTGGTATAACGCGATTGCTGCATGTTGTCCGACCAAAGAACTTACTGTTTTCAACATAATTCCACAAAGCCTGTCACAATTTTTCTATCTTTGCAGAAAATAAGGCACGATTTCAATAATCGTCACCACAAACTCTTGTCAAAGTAAAACAAGCCAACGGGCATCTAGAGTAGATTTTAAAGGACCTTTGCCATCTGTATCTAGTAACAGCTGCATACTTGCGATTATTGATACATACTCAAGATTTCCATTTGCCTGACCTTGTCAAAACATGAACGCTTCCACCGTTATCGAATGTCTCAGTTAGCTATTTGTTACTATCGTCGTGCCCAAATATATTCACTTAGCCCGAGAGCTATCATTTGTATCCCATGAAGGGCTACAGTCTCGGTGCAGCAACCACTAACTCGACTCCCTACCATCCGACTAGAAATGCGTAAGTGGAAAGTTACAATGGCATTATTTGGAAACTGCGTTGCCAACTTTGCAGTCTCATCAGTTACCGGTTTCATATTGGGAGTGGGCTTCACCTGACGCTTTGCACTCGATGCGTTCATTTCAGTGTATCTCAAGCAATATCACATCGCAAAAACACTTTTTTGCACTTGCTCGCCGATCAGCGCACGGTACAGCCTTACCCACATGGTTGGCGTCAACACAAAAAGTCATTTTACGTCGTTTTGTGCGTACGAGTAAATTTGATCCGGTAGTCGACGAAGTTGATCTAATCGACGCCAACCCGATCTATGTCCACATCCGTCACAACGACTCAGGAGAATCGACCATGTCACTGAGAGATATCGCTTCTTGTCCGCCTTTTAACAATGATGATGGTGAAAACAGCATCTTTCAAGTTTCCTACAGTCCAAACTTTCAATTTTTGCCCTTTCTATTTTTTTGTCTTCATTTTTTAAGTAGGAAGCTGCTTTTTAGCGGTTTCTTAGCCTTTCTGCCAGGCTCCAGTAGGCTACTTGAGTTTAGGTGACCTCCAGCATGCATCAAATCCTTTTGTAAATCAAAACGTGTTCATTTTTGTGTAACTTTTGCAATTTGTAGTGGCTCTTTGAGGTATAGTTTTAGTGTTTCGAAAGCGTAATAAGACGACTCCGCTTGTTAAATGTGACATTTGCCATAATCACTGAAATTCCAACTCATATGACGCTGAACCATGGGTGGACATATTATTTGTACTTAGGTGCCCGAATTGAAATCTCATAAAAAAAACTTCCAAAATGGCACAATTTTGTGATCTTTCATATGTAAACTACGCTGTCTTCCTTTCACGTTAATTAAACAAGAGCCCCTATTTTTGGGCATGCTATATAGGTCTCCAAGTTACTATAAAGACGTTCTCCAGTTGCACATTGAATCTAGAATGCTATCTTCAGAGTTTCATCTGAACATATCACAGCATGATGTGTTAGGCACTCTAGCATTTCCAGCTGGTCAGGATTAGCAATTTTGTTGACTGATCTTTCCAAATTCGCAATGGTTTCCTGGAGCAGCTTCAACTGTCACAAAAACATTAATTGATAGTCTTGATCATGTTGTGGGTGATGTCGTACAAAGCTATTCACAAGACTTACAACATGGGATGCATTTTACAAACAGATGCAATCACGTCACTAATTGTTCAAACAAAAATCAAAATCATGACCAAGGTAAAACTGGGTAAGATGTAATGAACAAACCTTTCATTTTGGTTGTCACCTCCAATGTGCAACTTCCTCCAATTTGACACTGTCTTCATAATTGTTCATAGCAGCCTTCACTTTTCAGGTAACTTTCTAAAAAGTAAGTATGGTAATTGATGTTTACTGACAACAAATAAAAAATATAAATATGACTGGTACATATCACCAAACTAAGTAAAGGCAATGAAGCAATTACAAATTCAAAAATATTTTTTACATCAATGTACTTGCACATGCATGTTTGTTGGGATTAAGAGCTTTGCCAGCCCTTCATAATTTGTGTCTTGACACTTTCAACAATTTTGTAGATTTGGAACACCAACAAAGGCTGGAATGGCATCTTGTTTCAATTGCTAATTTCCTCCAAACTGTGATGGTTAATATTATACTGCAAAAAAATTACATGCAGCATTCCAGAATAAAATGATTTGACATTCCGAATTTACATCTTGCATTCAATATTCTGCCAAGCAAGGACAAAAAATTTTTTTTGCATGTTTGTAATTCAGAAACATCAATCACAAAGCATGCAATAAACAAAATACTGGTCCACATAGCAAATGACCTAAAACTTTACTGGCTTTGCACAGCTTGAGCTTCCTTTTCGTATGTATCTTAAGGGTCCATTTATCTCTTCGGCAAATTATCAAGCAACTCTTTCAAACTTCACCTTTTTAAAACATGAAGATCTAGTCAAGGAAATTTTCTTGAATGTGTTGCATGTTTTGGAGTAGCGCAACCAAGTATACTGGCCAATTTTGTCTTATAAAATGAATAGGCCTGCTATCTTATTGTTACTGTAACTTGCAGTAAAGCCTGTGCTAGATTAGGCGAACTAGGCTAATGCTTGACAAGATGAGTGTTATGACAGTATTGTGAATGAAAACATTGTAAATATACCATTTCCTAGCGTATGCTCTTCAAAGTAAGTTTGTCTTATACGGAATTTACTGTAATTAAGTATCACACCTAACTCAACCAGGAAAAACGTGCGCCTACCTCCCTTGTCCACAGACTGCATTTTTTGATTGATGAACACATTTCTGACCTACACCACCCGATAACCATTAACAAGCCTTACATCACGCAAAATCACTTCGAAATACCGTCGTTTTGTAAGTAACGTTTAATTTTCATCAGTTTCAGCTTGTCTGAAATCCCTATCTTCATTGAAAAACAGCAATTTTACTGCAGAGCTNTGTCGCCTNCATACAAACCAATANGACAAATCAGCAGTTTGGGACCAGTAATGGCGTCCATGCATGTGTGGTTTCAAAATTTGTCTTTATTGTA
>JGI24021J15306_10008878_pt1 | contig 12398 bp, 7 predicted proteins | sample Ectturendosymbi1_FD_15306 | JGI IMG/M metagenome (IMG submission 15306)
GGGAGCAGTACAAACTTGCGCAAGTACTCAATAGCAATCTGATTTCTGAATGACTTTACTGAAGAAAATTCAAATGGAAAAAATCACATATAAAGGTACGAATCGAGCTTCATGCGATACAAACGCTGACAAACCTACTGTATTGCTCAGACCCCTAAGAAACAACTATGCTTTTATTGTAGTATTCTGCTGCTAGCCCTACACAGCTTGTATCTGCGGCAAAACCTTCCTTTGATCAGGTGCAGTGACGTCACTAGAGGTTTGAGCCAGGGGGAAACTTAGCTGAAGGGAGCCCACTGCCTAACACTCAGAAAATAGTTAAGAAACAATAGCAAACCCGGTACTGAATGGCTATACAAAAACCCGAAATCACCGGAAAACACTCGGAAAAACGCAAAAAAACAACAATCTACTGAAACCAAAAGAATAGTAAATACCGAAATACAAGTTAGGTAGGGACAAGGTTTTTACATGTTGCTTGGCAGGGGGCGGTTCGCGCCCCTGCCACCCGTCAGTTATGCCACTGATCAGGTGCATTTCAAACATGAACAGCCACAAGTTCTTTTGATAGAGTCACTACGTAACAATCAGTGCGATTCAGCAAATGCAGGACGCAGCCAGTGTGCTTGAGATATCGACACAATAGCTGGCATGCGCCTTGACCAACCGTCATAAGGAGATTCGTGGAAACTCGTTGGAAGACTCTGGCGTTATCACCACGAAAATTGAATAAAACTAAATTTCGTGAATAATGATTAAGAAAGACAAATTTTTGATGAAGTTTTATGTAAATGATCATATACCGGCAATTGACGCTATGCGTACCACAGTTTGTTGGAGGTCCCCTTGGATTTGAGGCCCTAGGCTTAAACCTATGTAGCCTATACGTAAAACCTATGTAGCTTATACGTAAAACCTATGTAGCCTATACGTAAAACCTATGTAGCCTATACGTAAAACCTATGTAGCCTATACGTAAAACCTATGTAGCCTATACGTAAANCCGGCTCTGGTGCCAATGAACGCATACGCCTACAATGTAATAACAATGGATTGTTGAGAATCGTAAAATGAACGATTAATGGTGAAGTCTTACAGGCGGAAATACTTGCTTGTAACTTTGTCTTTTTTCGGAAGCACATTTTAAAACACAAATTCTGTGTTGATTATTGTAGGTTTTTCCTACCATCTCTGGAAAAGTATCACTCGGAAAAAGTCCACTTTCGCTACTCTTTCTATTTGTCCAAATACGATGTGCTGAATCCCATGCAAGACGTTCTCATTCATCACGCTTTGTCAAATGATGAAAAACAGCAATTGCGCCAGGCAGTCGACAGCCCCGGCTCTGTTCTGCTCCTTCGAGGTGTTCTAAGACTTCCAAAGGAATTGATTATTCGCGCATGCTGCCCAGGTAAGGGTCAAGTAAGGTTGAGTTCATTTGGTGACAATTGGAATTACTGCAAGAGAAACAACAAAGTGGTACATGGACGCCAGGGCATCAAACGAACAGGAAGTGGACGCCAGGGCATCAAAGAAACCGGAAGGTTATCGAGTCTTTGCCTCTCGACTGTTCAATAATCTTTATCAATATCCAGGTTCAACTCAAAACGTTGCGTATACGTGGGAAAGGCTGCCAGATTATCAACACAGTTTGATAGGAAGTGCTAGGTCGCAATAGGTCTCTATCAATGGGTCAAGTGCTCAGATTCGCAGGGATCTGGGCTTGGCGGAAAAAATATAAATCCAGCTAAAATGAAACTTTTGCCCTGGTTGTCATAACTCATAGGCGGATCCAGGATTTTTTTTAGGGGGGGGGTGGCTCAAGGACGAGTTCATCCGGATGTGTACTGACTGCATAGCAGTGAAGACCCAACTGCTCAGGTAACTTTTTTTACCAAACACTGTTGATAACCATGCACATTTTGGTTAAATCACATTCTCACCATTACCCAGGCTTACTGGGACGTTTCCGGAGTAAAAGCGGCCTTCAAAAAATTCAGAAATTATTCTCAAACTTATCTAACCTTGAAAAGAAACTTGTTGAAAATTGGAAAAGTTGTATTATTAACAAAACAGATGCTTCCGAAAGATCTCAAGTTCGAACATGGGGGCGCCAAACCAAACTTGTTTCTTTCCCCAGACGCCATCTAACCTCATTACGCCCCTGCACATCACGATTGTCTAGGCAAAATGGCGAAATTTGTTTACAAAAATACCTGTCTATCGGTGGCAAATTATCAATCACAAACTATTTAAAACAAAATGCTGTTAATTATCGAAGTCATTTGACCATAAAAAATAACTTAAATGTCGAAAAAAAGGTATATTATTTCGAAAGCAAGCACAACTTCCCCCCAAAAAAAGTTGCTTGGGGTATGCGTAGAGACAAACATACCAAAAAACTCGAAAACAATAATTATGCCGGCACTCTGCCCTGTAAGGTGTTTATTACATCACAAGGGCATTGAAAATGATCAGACAATACTTGGAAACGCGAATTTTTCAGTGAGTCAATGACCAAATTCTCATCCATTCATTTTTTACCGAACGTGACTATATCGTAGTAACGCAATTTTAGAAATACTGTACAGTAGCATAGGTTGAAAAAAATTATTAGAGACAGCAGAATGTTAGTCGATAAAAAAGCATCTGATTTCTTGCTGAGCTGAACTTTTGTCCAAAAACTGTTGCTGGCAGGCAGGGGTGTATTGCTAAAAAAGAGGTGTGGCGTGTGGGAACGACGTTCCCACACCAAACATAAAGGAAGACTGATTCGCCTACAAAAATTTCCACACTGGATCTTCCTGTTTCACTTTAGTGCTACGGTGCTGTACACGTGATAACTTGTCATTTATTCATTTATGTTGCTCCAGGCGCTACACGTGGAAATTGAAATGAAAAATCTCAATCTTCAAGTAACGTTACTAGTGCAAAAAGGTGTCGGAAGGCCGTTCCCATCCCACTATACACCCCTGCTGGCAGGTCTGATGATAATCAGTTGTCACCTTTAGGATAGCCTACAGCTAATCAAACGCACTTCATTTTAACCTACCTGACATGTAGATTACGTTTTACGGTTACGTTTGCTGTTTTGGAGTTTACGCTGTCACCGAGCGCTCTAACCAAGCCTGTAGTTAACTGCATTGTAAGTTCATTTAGCGCAGAGGTGACGAACATGCGGCCCGCAAAAGAATTTCGTGCAGCCCGCGAAGCATTCAGGCGAGACCAGCAGTCTTGAACTTTGTTTGACCCGCTTCTAATCTTTTGCGCTTCTAATGAACAATTTTTTTCGTTTTTAACAGGTTTCATAGTATGACTAAAACGTTGTGCGGCCCGCTTACTCAGCGGTAACTGACAAAGTAGCCCGCGATAGCAAATAGGCTCGTCACCCCAGTGTTACCGTAATTTTAATGCCTTCGCGTAACTACAGTAATAAAATGAGCTGCACTCATTCATAAAAGCTTGTAGAAAAAAATAGTATGACCTGCTGCTTATTCGACTTTTGTCCACAGCCTGCTCAGTCCCGTCGCCACTGGGGGAGCTTTGGTGGGCTTAGCCCCCCCCAAACAAAGCTCCAAGTCCCCAAATTAAAACATGACACACTATAAATCAGTGGAGTTTTTGTCATTTTTATAAAGTCAAGCCCCCCTATTGAAAACTTTCTAGCGACCGTTCTGAGACTGCTGCTTATTCATGTTTTGTCCACAAGAAGCCCAATCTTACCCAAATGAAACAAGAGTTTAAACACTTACGTGCGCAGTAGCATGGCCAGCTCAAAATTTTGGGTGGGTCTTAATGTTTGATTTTAGGCGAGCAGCAGTATATTGCTTGAGATTATGGCTTTTAAAATGACTAGACATTCTAAAAATTTGAAGGGCCCCATGCCCCCTGGCTACGCCTATGTACATGCGGTTGATATAACGCGTATGTAATGTAAATACTTCATGTAAACACTTTCGTATTTATATAACATCGGGACCATATATTTTATATAAAAGCTTGTTTGCTAGAAGTTTCATTTATAGTGAAATAAACACATTCAAACTGTCCAAATTCAATAAAATAAACTATGCATTTAATATTTTCGTCCCTATCCTTGTGCAAGAAATGGTTTATTTCAAGGCTATACAAAAAAATCACCCCCAATGGACGTTTCTGTGTCGGGAACTACCGATCAAAAACGTATCTGAAAAAATTTAGGGGGTCTTCAGCCCCCTTAGCCCCCCCTCCTGGATCCGCCTATGTAACTCTCTCCTATCCAACAACCTCTACTAATGTTTGCAGCGGTTTTGTCATGAAGATGTGCCACTTGGTTGTCAGATGTTGTATTTTGGGAGATCCATCATTGTATTTAAACTCACTGCACACTTAAAATATTTTAGGCTTTCGCAGCAGCCCTACTACCTGCTTCTTATGGGTGTGGGTGGACAGTTCTAACCGATTTTCCAGCAACTACGCTCCGCATGGTCAGGTAAGACTTTTTCACTTATTAAGTTTACAGTCATCAGCGTGAATATACGTACTGGCTCTCTCAGAAAACTTGAAACATTGTTTTGCAATGCTTATCACTTTTTTGAGTAGTGAAAAGTGCTATTTCACAAGGCATGATAGAGACGAGAATAAAGTGATAAAGCGTTAATGTTCTTATCAGCGAATTAACGAGATAGTAACTTCGAAACTGTTGAAACGTTATTTATGTTTCTTGAAATTGACAAAACGTTGTCTTTTTTTTATTTTCGTAGATCCTCGAACGCGATGAATCAAACAACTACCGATCCGTTCAACTGGTTGTAGACAACCTCATTTGCCGGATATCCGGTCCAGAGCTGTTTATCGACGACTTTGCCGTTGCCCAGGCGGATACGTTACACTATATTTTTCTTGATCCATCCAACATGCAAGCGTCAGTTTCTTCCCGAGTAGTCGCAACGATGGCATCTCTCTCAGAATCGCCCGACCTCAAGCGGAAACTGAAAGCCAACTTTTCACTGCATCTCCATGAGAATGATCACAAACGCCTTATTTGTGACGTAATAACTACTCACGATTTGAACTACGAACCATACCAGACAGGGATTGGTTCCGCTTCGTTGCAAACCGCAGCGCAATTGCCGCTGTCGTTGGAGATGTGCGGCATGAAGGTTCTTTTCCGGTTGGATCTTACGTTAGAAGATGCAGTACACGCTGTGGCGGAGATCTTTGCTCATGTGCGATGCTATAGAAATATTCTCTTGATTAAGAACATGAAAGTAAGTTCGTTTCAGAATTAGATTTTGCATCGATTACAAATATTTATTGCAGGTTGTTCATTCTTCAAGTAGGCCTTTGGCATATGTTTCTTTAAAATGCATTGAAAACTGTTGACCCAAAGAAGATACAGTATGTAAGCAATAAGCACAAGTAACGCAGATTGACAAAACTATGATCAAATATCATATACTTTGAGATCAGCCAAAGTGCAACAAGCCGTTGGACTACTTTGTCAAAACCAGGGTTGCGGAGCCGGAGTCGGAGTTATAAGGAGTCGGAGGTTTTCGGGTGGAGTCGGAGTCGTATTCCTAACAACACCAGGAGTCGGGTGTTTTTGTCCGATTCCGGCTCCAGATTCCCAGTTGGATCATTTCTTACATCACATTCCTAAATTGGGAATTCCTGTTGAAATGGTACAATTTCTGCTGAAACTTTTATTGAAATAGAGATTTTTTTGCTGTGCACCACGATTTCCATTGGATTTAACAGTCAAGTTTCATACCCTTAATGTTAAGGAGTCGGAGTCGGGAGTCGGGGTCGGAAATGTTGGAAAGGTCGTAGTCGGAAATTTTGGAAACTCGGAGTCGGAGTCGGAAATTTTGGAAACTCGGAGTCGGAGTCGGAAATTTTGGAAACTCGGAGTCCGGAGTCGGAGCTGGATATTTTACCTCAGAGTCCGCAGCCCTGGTCAAAACCAGTTGTTAGCTCGTTTCATTGATTAAGGTTGTTGCTGCTAATGACGTAGATGTGGCTTTGTAGGAATGAAACAAGCAAACTAGGTTGTCTACGACAAATCATAATTGTTTGGTAAATAGTACAACAAAAAATAATTTGAGTGATTCAAAATCAGTCGAAAAAACATGACATTTTCTTCAACTATTTTTTCAGGTGAAAGGATTGGATACAAAAGATGAAGCGGTTTTAGTCCGACCAACCATATATCCTAGAATAAGAAGCTCTTTAATTGCCTTTGGAGAGATGGTTAACTTCGGAAACGAACTTATTCAACCCTGCACACTTTCTTTAAATGCGACTATGTGTACTCCTTGTGGATGTACTTGGCCAAGATTTCATGTTTCAGGCCTCGTCTGTCTGCCTGACAAAACTTTGCAACCAGAAGAGACAACCTCGATTCGTTTTCAATTTGAAATCACTGCAAACGACTGTTTGTGCGCAGGCGAAGAACAAGAACAGTTCGGGGAAATTCTGTTTGAGCTGTCACCCATCCACCATTCGTTGAAGCATTACACATCCAGCAAAAACTCCGCTAGCGTGAAAATTAACTGCATTTTCTCACCCTTGCTTCCAGCTGCGGCATTTGTGGTGACCTTGTATGACTTATCTATCAAATCACTACTCTTCTATCCGAACACCGAACCTTGGAACATAGAAACAGACACACTCAATGTTTATGTTCAAGCCGAGGTTTTGCTGCCGGCTATTGATGGTCTGCCACCTTCATTCCAACCCATTGGTCGCCTTTTTCCCGAGGCAAAGGTTACTTTTTCTCTTCGTATAAACTCACAAGGGGACAAAGGCATTGTTTACGTGGATGTGCTGTCTCTGATCAATGACCAAGGATGGGTTGTTGAAAACACCACCATGCGTTTAAGGTATGTAGGAAGCAGATATTAAGGATAAAAAGCTATTACTCATAGAGGCCTGGATGGACTGGTTGAGGAATGAACTTGCTGAGGTAGTGTGTGTGCGTTGATGTGGCAGAACCTGTACGCGAGAGGATAATAATTTGAGGAAATTCCAAAGCGAACACGCATTACAGTCATTGAGTTGCCCATGCAGTCATCAGTTGACAGCACTGAAGTTGCGTTGCGCGTAAAGCTACTAACTTCAAGACCCTTGGGATTCATTTCGCTGCTGAAATTATGTTTTCGAAGTGAAATTTAGGCGTAGTACTCCACGTGGCGATCAGGAGTTCAGTGACATATACTGTTTTCATCGCTTTCAAGTTATCATGCAAAAAACGCTTGTAACTTTTTCAAAAAATATTGTGAGTTTTACAAAAAAGCTCTCGATCTTTCTACAATAAAAAATTGCTTTTTTGCATTTAACAGAAACACTTCATAAAATTTTATCAATTGTGTTCTATTTGATAGTTAATTTACCTATTTACATATTTACGTGCACTGGAGACAAAACAAAATCACCGCAAATGCAATTAGGATTTTTGATGACCAAAATATTTTACATTCGATTCAGGCAGTACATGTACTACGATTTGAAAGTGAAAAAACGGAAAAACCTTCGATTTTTTTGCGGAAAGCAGCTGACTCTGATAGCAAGAGTATCACTCATCTCCCATACTTCAAGGGATGGTTTCATTTTACATGAAATTGAGCTCGGGAACAACAATTACTTGTCTGCAATCAATACATCATGCGTGGGCGACATGATTGCCATCCAGCACTTATCAGCCAGTCCAAGTACAGGTGCCACTGGTTTGAACTCAAGCAGAGAAGATCTGCGGGTTCAGTTTTCATTGCTGCTGTACAATAGCATCGCTATGTTGAGTAACGACACCACGCAACCTGTGCATAACTTGTTCTGCATTCAACTACATGCTTCAAGCATTCCAGAGGGAAAGGGAAATGCACTGCATGATCTATCCGACTGCATGGAAGTCAATGGGAGCAATATTGAAGGTGAATTATTATGCGCAAAACATGAATCTGCTCACAATTCATTTGTACTTTCGTTGTTATCACTGTCATCATCTTCATCATCACTGTCGTCGTCATCACCATAGCAATCTTTGCCGTCATCAACATCCACAGATTGAAGGTGTAAAAAGATCGTGTTTGAAAAAAACTTGTAAAAATGCTACTCAGTAATTTTTTAGGTTTTTCTCTGAAAGTCACGCAAAAAATATATGTTTTGTGAAAATGTTCTCTCTCTCACAGTAAAAGGTTTGGTAAAACTGAACGGCCTTTCCTGCATTTGTTGATTGTCGCTTATTTGGCAACTTTATCAACATGTTTGATACAATCATCGAAACGGTGACAGTTGGTTCGTTTTTAAAATTATCTAGAGCATGTAGGGCAATTAGCGTGGCCCACGGACCACATATGGCCTTCTCTAAACGCGGCCTTCTAACAGTGGATCGGAGTCAAATTAATTGCCCAGTCCCAATCTAAAGTATCTGTATGAGAAAGTTAAATCTTAGAAACAGCGCCATTATTCTATTTAGGGATCTACACAGCCGGCCTTCCGGGCAATCGCTGGTATAATGAACATAACCTATGAATTCGTCAGAAAAACTGCTTTTTATTTTTGAAGCAACTCATGAAACAGCAGATGGAATTGTTCTGGATATCAACTTGATGTTTGCTACAAAAGCATTCAGTCACATTATATGCTGTGAAAGCAAGTTCTTGGTGTTAACTGCACGCCCTACTGTTGCATGGATGGCAATCACTCCCACCGAAGATCCGGTCGCAGAGAACAACCACGACTCTGTCAAACTTCTTTGCGCTTGCAATGCGATCGACTTGTCATTTGTAGAAAAGTTCGACAGTGCCGTTGTTCCAACAATCGATTTTTACTCAGAGATGACTCAAGAACTGTCCGTGAGTTGATAGCTGTGTGATTTGCACTGTTGTCATACCTTGAGCAGTAACCTCTACTAATATGAATTTGTGCATGAACGTACTGTACAGGAAAGGGTGAGAGCAAAAATCTGGATCGATACATCGATTGGAACTCTTACCTAGTTACAAAAATGCCAAACGTCTCTTGTTTTTTTGTTGTTATTTTAGTTCCGAATGGATTTTTCTGACGAGCAATCCGTCAGTCCGTGTGACTACCAGTTGCTCTGTGCTTTGGCGAGCACATTCAAAGAAAATGAAATAGCTCAAAATCAAAGGCGAGTTTATGCTTTTAAACTACGTATTTTAGATTTTGCTGAAGACACCCAAAACATTTGTTGCGGATCAGGAAGCTTTTGAAATGACAACATACGCTACTACTCATGATCGAACAGTTTTTCTTGAAGAAAAGTTGGATATCCAGACTATTAGGCTGTCAAGTTTTGCAACAACCAGTGAAGCTGTTGGTGATGGAACTCGAACAAGCGAAAGAACAATGTTGGTGAAATTAAGGTGAGAGATTTTTAAGGGATTTTTTTGATGAAAATACAGTCTTATCACGTAGTTCATTTATTTCTATAACATTTTGTCGTCTCGAAATAAGACAGATGTGTTTGGAATAGGTTGTAATACCAGCGTAACAAGGTTACAACTTGTTTTAAAAATATACAAGTTGGAAATTTTTCTGGAAAATTCTGCTTTATGCGAAAATTGAGAAACAGTCTTTTCAGGTTTGTGTGAAATACAGTGGGAACGTTGTTGAAATGTTGTTTTAACAAGCTTTTCCAAAATTCTAGAACGCAAATTTGTTAAATTCAGGAATGTGCAAGCGTTTTGATTAAGAAGTGTGCTTTCACACTCCGACAAAAACCACACACTTTAGCAAAAAATGGTTGACATGCAAATTTTGCTGTTCTTTTTCAAAGACTTCGCTGCTTTAGGTTAAAGCCTGCAGGGTTTTGGAACTTCACTAAAGCTTTTTGAAAACAATTTTGAATCGGTTTAGATTGCAGTTTTTCATCCACGTTTTAATTAAATTATTTAAAGTTGCTGAAATCAGTTTTCATTTTTAGTTATTTTTGAAATAATTTTTTGCAAATAGTTGCATTTCAAACGCTTAAAATTTTGTTTTTAGTTTCTCTCATCTTTCAACACAATTTTGTGGAAAGATAAATTTGGAATCTCGAATCGAGTCAAGAAGGTTTTTTGAAAATCAAACCAAGATACCTTCGATGATTAGAAAGGTAAGTTACAATATCGATAGACTGTTCAATTCCTCAAAATATCACAGACCTTGTAAAACTCATTTGCAATATTTTTTCAGAACCATTATTGCATGCATGGTATACACTATTTATGTATATTTCGATTTATGAAAATATTTAGTTAATTTTGGATCCAAGAAAAAATTTCGATTTAGTAAATCACTCCATATCACAAAGCTCCGACTCTACGTAACTTGGAAAAATCGCTTCTTACAAATAGAACGCAGTGTACGCAAACGAACAATATAATTAGTTTTAATAATAATATTTTTTTGGGATTTCAGAAGTCAAACCTTTACACGTTCTACTAATCAAAAGTGATTTACTCGACTCTCTCGCTCAAAAACCATGCACTTGCTCATGGTAAAAAACTAGTCAAAAATAAAAGCAATTCTGAAATGCAAAATATATCATACAAGATTGATTTAGAAGAAAATGTTTTAACTAATAACTGAAGTTTTAGAAGAAAAGTTCACAGCGAAAGTTTGATCTACAGAAGATAAATATTCACACACACAATTTACTACCAGAAAAACAACAAAAAAGGTGAAATTGGTTGCACTTCCTTGCACTGCATTCTAACAAGCGTATGAGCATGGCTGGAGCAAATTCTATTTTAGTGACAAACCGGAAAGTGAATAGAGATTGCTTCGGTTTGAATGCTTGTAGTTATCAGGAACCAAGATAATCCGATCGAAAGATTTTAAGAGTTTTGCGTAAAAGTCGACGAGAAGTCGACATGGAAATGTAGAAGTATATTTTCTTAGAAAAGTGTAAATGTACAAGGTAAAGCATTATTTACAGTAACTAGTCATTGCGAATACTGTATTATACTGTGCTTTCATCAACTCGCTGGTGCAGTATGGTACCATTGTCTGGGGAAAAGCCGTCTCTTTCCAATTTGAGCTAGTATCAGTTGCTCTCAATCATGCCATTAGATGTTTCATCACTAGTGATTGTGCATCATCTACTATCTAGACGTAACACAAAAATTCTGTCGTAAAAAAACTTTTAGATTCTTGAAGTAGATAAGGCCGGGTCTCGTCGACCTCGAAAAACCGTAGAACCGGGTCCAAAAGAGAAACACTTTGGGATATTATACAGAAATATAGCGTTGACTGCCACGTTCTACTGGCCATTAAATCATTGTGTTTTTCCTCAGAAGTTTCCGTCAGTCTCAACGGTTTAAAGTCGAAAGCTATCCTCATATACTGGACTCCAGCAAGAGTGCGCACAGTCGCGGCTGCATGCAATCAAATCNGAATGNAATTTAGCACCAAACAAACTACAATAGCGTGTTTTTCTAAAAACCTAAGTTANTATGTGTAAAGGAAGCGGGAAAACACTGCAATGGGTTGCGGTTTGTTTCACGAAAGAATTAGAATCTCTAGGCTTGCTGCAAGGTTCCGTGGCATCAGCCAGCAGAGCACCGCTTTCATGAAGTTGCGATGATACCGACTCGCACGTACATATCTGTCCTCAAGTAATCAGTCTCTGCAAAGGTCGCGCAGTGGAATCAATNAGCCAATTTTTTGAAGCAGNACATCGATTTCAAATTGTTACAATCACCCCCAGTCCTAAAATCTGCAAGCAAAAGNTTACGGGTGAAATGCTGAAAGACTAAAGCAAGACCAAAGAAAGCAAGCAAACTCTGAACTAAAATGTTTGTTTTTTTGGTTGATATCGTTCTTCATAAATCACATACAACTGTTCGGCGTGATTTCTGGTTGCTGGTAGGCGTTGCGCAAACGGTATAAACTAAATCTCTGTAGCGGGGCAAAGCTTGACGCCTGTCTTACTACATCGTGTAGAGCAATGGTTCTTAACTTTTCCAACCGCGGAACCTCTGTTCCTGACGACCATTGCTTGGGGGCCACACGTCTGAGGTTATGTCATTACTCAAAGTGGTGGTCATTGTTTGTGCATCTGACGGTTGAATGAAAACACTTTGGCATTCCTTCTGGGGAACCCCAGATTTTTCACTGGTGACCCGGTTAACAAGCAGCGATTTAGAGTTTCCTTGCTTTCTCTACCCTTGCTTTAATCCTTCAGAATTTCACCAGGGAGATTTTGCTCCCGTTCGCAGGTATCTGGAATGAGTATGCGTATAGTTGCGTAAATCGATTTCCAGTTGAAAATATTTGCTCATTGATTTGACTTGAGTAACTTTAGCGCAGCGCTTCTCAACCTTATCTTTCGACGACCGAAATACGAAGCATCAAGTAATACATCCATGGCGTCGATGAATCACCTTCACCAAGCCACTTTTCACACAATTACG
>JGI24021J15306_10008880_pt1 | contig 12397 bp, 12 predicted proteins | sample Ectturendosymbi1_FD_15306 | JGI IMG/M metagenome (IMG submission 15306)
AGCAAGTTTGAAACACGAAAACTTCACACTATCATATCACACCACATTACTACCGCAAAACATTTTGCAGCTACAGCTACATTTTAGTTGTACACTTCACAGCATCAACAATTTGAGGTTTACAAAAAGTAGAGTTTGTTGGAATGATGAGTTACCACTGCAATTCCTAATTTTAAAATGTTTCTAACTCTACCCAAATTTGAATTAAATTGTTTCAGTTGGCCCAATTTTGATTTGGGCTGTTGTAATTTGCTCAAATATTTATAATACATGCAAATGTGAATGACACTCTTCCAATTTGACCAGATGTTTCTAATTGTACCCAAGTTTGAATGAAGCTGTTTCAATTACCCAAATATCATTAAGGCTGTTGGAATTTGCCCAAATGTTTCTAAATGTATGCAAATTTAAATGAAGTGGTTGTATATTATTCAAATTGGAATGAAGGTGTTTGAAGTTTCCTAAAATTGAAAAAGCTGTTTGAAGTTCCCCAAAAATGAATAAAGCTGTTTGAAGTTACCCAAAATTGAATAAAGATGTTCCACTTGTCCCGAATTTGAATGGATTGTTGTTTGGCCAGAGTTGATTTAGTCAGTTGGGATTTAGCCAAATTTTTCCAGTTTATGGAAACATTTTTAACTTCACCCAAATTTGAATGAAGCAGTCCCAATTTGCTCAATTTTCATTAAGGTTGTTGAAGTATTACCAAGTGATTTTGATTTTATCCAAATTTAAATAAAACTCTTATAATTCACCCAGACATTTCTGAACGTACTAAAATTTTAATGCAGCTGTTCTATACAGCCCATCTTCGAACACGACTGTTTGAAGTTGCCCACAATTGAATTAAGCTGTTGTTAATTGGCAAAATTTGATTTGACTGATGGACTTCACCCAAGTGTTTCCAATTAATCTAAATGTTGTTGTTTTCACCCAAGTTTGATTAAAGTTTTTCTCATTTGTCCAGATTTAATTGAAGCTGTTGGACCTTACCCAACTGCTCCTATTTTGCCAAATGTTTCTAATTTTCCCCAAAACATTGTTAAAGTTTTTTAGTTGACCCAAATTTTATGAAGGCTGCTGGAATTACCACATGATTCCAGTTCACTCAATGGCAGTGTTTATTTTGCCATCAGGGACAAAAAATGGCCATTATTTTGCCGTTGATTTGGTTATTATTTTGCCTTAGTTTGGAAAATAGACACTACCTCATTTACATATGAATGTAGCTGTATACTTCGCCCAAATTTTGAAAATTTTTGCCCGAATAATGGCCAATTTTTCAGTGTTGCGGATGCGACCGCATCCCCCGCATCCCCATGCCGTACGCTTATGTTGCTGGGAATGCTTGTTGCCAGCTTCTTCGTTAGTAAAATCTAGTTTGAAACAACAGTGGCATTTCACCAACTATAAGGGTACCGTCGGTTGCGCACGCGCCACCAAAGCTGTTAGGCTGGGTTAGATTCCCAGATACGTAATACAGAAGACTTGAAACACCCCACATGTTCAGCATCATGCTCAGCGTTAGTAGGTGGGTCTATGGAAACGGTCCACGGTCGGTGCTGCCTTTTTTGGCCATCGATGCTGCATACTACGAAAAAAAGCCGCATGGCGCATGCAAGCGGAGATGGGCGCTGCAGGCCACTCGTGACACTCCCGGAAGTAATACAAAAAGCGAGTGTACCGAAATACTGATAGTTCGCAATTAGGCATTTGCACAGCCAACAAGCCGTCAAACACACGAATTGAAGGACAATGCTTGCTACCAAGAAATGCGATTGCATGCTTTCATAATCCTACCGATGACATTTACAAAATGATTGTGACATAACAGTCAACATTGTCTGAATGCTAACAATGAGAAGTAGCTAGGTGAAATTGTGTTTTGTCACTGAAAAAACTTCTTCATGATATTATTTGGGAGTAAACAGAAGTCAAATGTTTATACTTGCTAGTTCACTGAAACAGTTTTGTAAAATAGTGAGTGTTGGAACTTGAAAAAGCAGTTTTTTTGTTTTGTTTTTGTGAAGCATTGGCCTCGTAATAGAAAACATTTCTGGACTAGTTTTGGAAAGGAAGCAAATGATTTGAGAACTTTTGTATACGCAAAAAAATACGTTCTTGAAATTTCTTCTGTTATGAAAAGATTGGCGACAACAAAAATTTAGAAAGCAAGGTAAGTTCTTAAAGTCAATAATTTTATATGGTTGTATAATGGGACATTATATACAATAAAAATTGAGATATTATAAAAATTGTGCACTTTACAGAGAAATGGAAACATTTTCGCTATGTTTGACCTCATACACATACGTATCAAATGCTTTCTTGATTGTTAGTCAAGTCAGGAGTACAAAAACTATTCTTTAATTTTCAACAAGGCTTGCTACCCTATAGCTGTAAACAGATTTAAAAGGCCTGGATTTTTTGAGTTGTTTCACCAATTAAAAAAATTGTTTCGAGCATATATGAAAACATCTACATCACTTGTGATGAGAGAAAGAAAATTGCCAGGAAAATTGCAAACATTTTCATGAGTTGACACTCCACCTTCATGAGCAACTTTTCCTTTTGTTACATCGCTAAGACACCCCACCCTACCTTAAGACTTAAACCTAATGCACACAGACTGCTTCCAGTGCATATTTCAGCGGCACCCGTCAAATTCCATGACATCACAGCACATACGTCAGCATCTAGCAAGGTCTGCATTCAATGAGAACCTGTTTCATCTTTAAGTAGAATACACAGAGGCTGTTTCGCAGTTTTCAAACAGTTTACAGCGGAACGCAGACGTCACCAGATTATATGCTGAAGGAGACGCTGCGACGTCATACTATCAAGCGCAAATATTTCCGACGTCACGAATGTCACAAGCCTGGAAAATTCCAAACTCACCGCCTTTTATGGGCCATATCAGCTTCAATTAAAAAAAAACTGAACAATTCGACTAACAACTATTTAAACCATTTGTAACATTTTAATTTTAACGATGTAACCAACGATACATAGTGCAATTTAGTAATTCGTGACTTGCACTGGTGGCTTTCAAGCAACAGACGCTTCATGCTCAGCAATGGTGAAAAATTCCAGTTAAAAAAGTATCGTCAAGTTGTCAAAGAAGTAAACTCTAAACATAAGCAAGATATGCAATTAGAAGTATAGTACATCCAATCCATAGATTAACTTTATGCCGTCTTGCCCCAAGAAGCATAAAATATACTCACCAACACCAAATTCTAAAAATAAGTTCCAACCAATAACAAATCCGCAGAACTCGCCAACAGCAACATAAGTGTAAATGTATGCAGATCCAGCTTTCGGAACTCGAACTCCGAATTCTGCATAACATAAACCTGCAAAAAAATAATAATAATAATAACCAAACATTAGGTGATTCAGCAAAACAATGATGAAATAATCACTTAATATCTACACTTATTGCAACTGTCAAATATGAAATCAAGCATCACAGACCAACCCAAAAGCACCTGCTAGCAGAGTTGCAAATGCAGCTACACAAAATGATATAATTATTGATGGACCAGCATCATCCCTAGCCACAGATCCAGCAAGGACGTAGACACCAGCACCAAATGTGTTTCCCACACCTGCACAATATTAAACACACACATTCACGATCTGCACTTCGAAACACCAACGAAATGCTCAATCAGGTTTGCATTTGAAACTGGCACTATTTCATTTCACTGTCATTAAGTATCAAATCATCAATAAAACGATAATGTAATCACTATTTTTGAAAAATTACAGACGAATAGTTGAATGATGTGACATTGAATCTATCGTGAGATTGCGTGGGTTCTAATTTCATACTTAACACACCTTTTGCATTAAAAACAAAAACGTTGAACTTTGTGAGACTGTGTTTTCCTGATAGACTTCCGTACTTTAGCTCCTGTTTGAGTTGAGTGTTGATGTTCGGATATTGTTTTGCATCAAGGGTTTCCAACCTGGGGTACATGTGCCCCTGGGGGCACATTTGCCTATCTGAATGTGCAGATTTAAGGTTGGCAATAGAAGGGAAAACTATATTTATATGCTGTTCATTTCCAAATACTTATACATACAGAATATCAGTGAAAATTATTTTCAAAAATCGTTATACCTCATTGTTTTATATATCTATTAGTCATGATAAAAGATATGTGAAAAATAGAATAAATTTTTAATTTAACTATTAGGCAATGTTCTATTAAAATTTAAGTTGATTTTTGTTGCTTTATTCAGCCTGTTTGTCATAAGTTATTTTAGGGATACATGCTCATCTGTCGAAATGTTGAAGGGGTCAGAGAAAGGTTGGAAATCCCTGTTTTGCATAATGATATTCATAACATCTTTTCAGCTTCTGGCGGATGTTCATTTGGTGATGGGATAATAGTTCTGTGACATATGTAACGGTCTAACGGAAAGTGTTATTATAAACATGTAAATTTTTCTTCGTATTCGGAATTGTCATGGAAAGTGTTTATTAATTGTTCTAAACATGTACATTTTTCTTCGTACTTGGAAGTATCATGCATTTCCATAATTTGATACATTTTTCGTTGTGGTAAATTTATTTGTGGGTATGTGCTGATTTCTTTCAATTTTTGTTAGGTATTGCAGTGCTCTATCATTTGTTTTATCAAGCTATTTAAACGTGTTCTGTTGCATGTTCCCACGAAAGTAGACCATATAGTAAATGGCTGTAGACGATTGAAACATATATTGATCTCAATAATTTAATATCACGAAAAGGCTGAAGTTTGACAAGAATGATGTTGGCGTCAACTACTTCGTTGCCGAAATGTTTCACATTGGTGTTCCAGTTCAAATTAACAGCATAGTCGATGAAACACCGAGATATTTACTTTTGTCTGCTTGGTTAATGCGTTGTTCACCATGTGAGATCTAACTGACGGCAATTTAAGTTTTGTAGAGAAAAGCATATCAATCGTTTTTGCGGAAAGTCACTCTATTCTTTTGTTCATATTTTCTGTAGTTGTACATTCACCAGACTTTCCAAATGATTCAATTATTCATGAGTCATAAGTGAAGTTGTGTCATCAGCGAAAAGGTAAGATTTAAAGTTTGAGGGGGATGACAAGTCATTGGTATATATTGCAACCATGACTATGCCTAGAGTGGATCCTTGAGTAACTCCATGACAAAGACTGGTTGTGGTTGGCTTATATCTACTGTTTCCTACTTGATAAATAACTTGCAAAAAAGTGATTAGTGGCTTCCTGTATATCGCACTTATGAAGCTTACCAAATAAGTTTTGATGATCAACAGTGTCCAAGTTTTTGTACTGGTCGAGGAAAATTGCACAAGTTAAGAGATTGTTAGCATTCTGATTTCTGGGTTAAAAGATGATCGTTTAGTTTTACGACTTCCAAAGACGTCAAAAACCACTGCGAAATCCATGTTTTTCTGGACAAAGTACCTCGTTTATCATTACCAAACTCTACAAGTTAGCCAATTTTAGGTTATTTGAGAAAACTCCGATGAAATGCAATGGTTACAATTTTTGCCATTCATTTACATACTCGCTTTCCTCTGGCAAGGGTTGCGGGGCAGAAGCCCTAGATTAGACCTTTCGATAAGGCAAAGAAAATAATGTGAGCCATCCTTGATTGTAAGCCGCATTAAATTATGAAAAAACAATTATTATAAGCCTCTTCTTACGATCGAATAAATACGGCAATTAAGATTTAGGCAAATGAAATACTACAAGTAAAATGTACAGCATTTAAGAGTATTACAAAAATTGCTTTGAGCACCTCAAAAAAATTGAAAAAAATCTTACCAATGCCAACAAGATCGAAAGTGGAAAGACATCTTGACAGATCAGAAGACTCAGTTTCTTCCTTTGGAATAACTTTTTTTCTAGTTAGTCGATCAATGAAACTCAACATTTTACCTTGTTACTAATTGCTGCATGCAAAACGTAGGCTGTATAATGTTAGATGCTTGATTTGCAAATGGTGACAAGTAACCAACAGGCTAAGTAAACTCATATATTAAACATGCAGCAAATCTAATATGTGTTTTCAAACAACAAAACCAAAAACATCTTGCATAATCACAAACAAATTACCCCGAGAAAATAAAAGAGTATCTCCAAGTACCTTGACGCAACCCCAGTAGACAGTGTACTTCCATAACGTAGGCAAATGGCACCACATGAAACTGCGCATATAGGTTCAGTGTAAAATTACAAACAATCAAGTAAATGCTAAAGAAGCTTTAAGCCACACATAATGGAATTTATTACCATTACTGACAAATCATTATGTATGAGTGCTTGTCTAGTAATGAGTGCAATCTTATTTATTCTGATATACACATCCTTCACCTTCGTCAGGGCTGGGATGTAGTATTCTTATGCCTGATTTGGGTCGGGTGGTTCTTGGCGCCACCGTTTTAGCGACGACGATTTGACGCTAAGCTGTTTTGGCGCTGGTTTAGAGAGTGAAAAGTGCGTGTAATGAAAATGGATAAAAACAAGGACAACATTTTAATGTGTTTCGTAATTGTAAGCTGGACCTCGCAAATAGTCAAGTGGTGCCCGAGAGTCAAAGTATTTTGCGTTCTTTTTGCGAATACGTTCATCATTGTTATTTTTCAACACTTGCCAAAAGTGATAAACGGGTTTGGTTGACGAGATGACCGCCATGGACCTTCCCCAACCTAGGTGACACAGTGGCACTCTTTGTTTACATTTATCAGTTATTTTGCCATTGCGTTTTCATTTTTTCTTATGTTCACTGACAATTGGTTTCCTCATTGCCCAATGGCTTTTTGTATTGCTTCTGTTCATTAGCTGAGCCATTTCAAACAATAAATCAACCAATCAGTCTATAAGGCTAGTTTGCACCAGATGCGGAGCGAAGGCAAAGCGAAGGCGATGCGACCTTTTTTCGCGTGGAGACTCGTTTAGATTCAACGCGAATATTATGCACTTAGGCCACGGGTGGGTAAATAGCGGCCCGCGGGCCACATGCGGTCCACCACAGCGTTTCAAGTGGCCCGCGGAAGCATTCAACAAAAATCTTCAAACCTGAAATTTCCTCCAAGTTGTCACAGTAAACGTGCTGAGGCCAGCTTAACCGAGACTTGCTTCTGGTTTGAACACCTCTCTAGCCTATCGACTGGCGAGCTATGACTGAAATAATCTGTCAATATATCGTCTTTTGCGGTCCTCAAAGGATACCCGAGCGGGTTCCGGGTACCCACATTTGCGGGGCGACTGTGGGTACCCACATTTGCGGGGCGGCCCGCAGAGTTATGCGTGCGGTTGCGCGGCGCACTGGCTTACCTAGGGTTTCCCGCGCCCAGGGAAAAGTCAGTTTGGGCTCCCCCCAGTCCGTTCGTGGGAGCATAGATGCGAACAAGAGTCAGCTGGGGGTAAAGGGCGTCGAAAACTGACTCGGGCCCGCATATAGTTGTTTCTCGACACGTCTGAGAACTTCATATGACTGTTACGTCACGGAATTGACGTCAGTATCTTCGAATCTTGACAATCATTAACTATCGCAGGATTAAAAATATAGTCGTTTCGCGTGAAGCTATCCCCGCTGTGAAATTTCGATCGCGATTGAACATTTACACTGTCGTATTGCGGCATTGCAAACTGCGACAATACGTTCGAATTGTAGCGGCTAATGACAAAAAATGCAAAAACTAGGCAAAATGCTCCCTGATCATCTGCAAAAATCTGTATGAATGTAACGACAAACTTCTATGGGTACAAAAATCTTCTGACACGTGACAACACAGCGGACTAAAAATTATAACCCGCGGAGGACTCTTGTACCTGCACATTACAGCTGCTGTTGGAGGCCCCTTTGAAAGCAGAATACTTACACATTACAGTTGCTGTTTGGTTCTCTTTTGAAAGCAGGCCACTTCCTGATGATATGCTTTGGAGTATATTATAGAAGTGGATAATGCGGTTTTCACCAAAAATGAGGAAATTCTACGCGCGAAACACTGCGATGGAGGGCCCCTAAAAGAAGGTTCCGAGGCAAGTATTTCGCTCGCCTCCCCTAAGTCCACCACTGAGCACATAGGTCTATTACGTGATACTTGTGTTCAATCCATGCTTGCGTTCAATCACCGCGCGAAAAAACGTCGCATGGCTTTCGCTTTGCTTTTTATCCTTTTTGCTAAAAATCTTTTCAGGCATTTCTAGTATGGGTACTAATAGAAAAGGAAAAGATCTTTTATTGTTAAGAAAAGCACGTCGTTAGCAGCGCACCACCAAAACAGCTCGGCGCCAAGTAGTCGTCGCCAAACAGTTTCATTCCCCCTGATTTTTATCCTCCAGTGCTACCCAGTGCACTCATAACATTGTGCCATACCTAAAATAGTTCGGATGATTCTACATTGTCAATAGGCTGCATTGCACCTGGACTGTGACAGGCCCAAACAGTTCAATTTATCGTTAGCATGTTCAACAGTTGGAGCTTTGAGAAACAGATAAAAACCACCTTTATCAAAAATCTAACAAAAACATGAAAACGACCGTTTTTCAACATGATGCTGTTGCGGCGCTAGCCTGAATCGTGAGCTATGGTGAACTACACTCAGAGTTTTGAGAAACGCGTGTCTGACAACGTTTCGCTTAACCTGACACCTTACAAGTTCCACGCATCAACAGGACTGCAGTTCTTATTCCCTACTACAGAAATTGCTATAGAACGAAGGTGGTCAGCGCAAGCCTTTGTTTCCACAAATTCAAGCAGCAAACTTCGACGGCGATTGATCGTCAAACACGCTTTCTGACAATACAACAGAAACGAAACTAAGCATCCTAGCAGGCGCAACTGACTGACCAAACAGACTTCACTATCAGTTAACCGAGCGTGCAACAACATTTATCAAGGAAGAAACGCACGTAACTGCGGTTTCCTATCAGCTACAGCAATTAACCATGCGAACATCGGTGATTGCAATTCTTATCGGTTGAGGTAACACGAGCTCGAAGACACAACAGTAAACATACGTACCAAACGATATGGTTTTCGCAGCTCAGCTATTCCGTCTTTTGTTTGTTAGAAAACTCGCTGTTTCGAATGGCAGAATTTGGGCAATGCGCATTAGGCCAAAAACGTCGCTAATCGGAATCAGATCGCGCGGCGATTTTATTGCGCATTACACAGGTGACAGGAGAACAGAAAAACAGGTTGTTCAGGCAGAGACAGGCGCAAGATTACGAAACAGAGACATGTTGTTCAAGCGGGGACGCCGGAACGGGGGTGCAATACGGAGCACTGCCTCCCTGCCCTTTGAAAGGGGGGGCAACGGGGGCACAGGTGCCCTTATGACAGTATCATAAATAATTTCATGGTTTATCAAGATCGACTTGAAACAAATTTATTGCAACTATTTGCGCCCACGCAAAGTTCAGAATGGTTTTCTACAATTTCTGTTATTAGTTTTGAGGTCAACATCGTTTCTAAACATGTAAATGCAAAAAGAATGACTATTATGTGAGTGCTTTTACACGGAACTCAAGAAAACAGTATTGAACTCGTGGTAGGTCAAAATCATGGGCATTTGCCCCACCCTGGAAATTGCAAATGAGAACCAAAATTTTCTAGAAAACCCGGACCGAGACCTCTTAAACTTGCTTGTTCAAAGTTGTATTTTATGGATACAGAACGCTTAATGTTTTGATGGTGACCATGGTCGTCGGCAGAGGGAGACAAAACGGGCATTTGGAGCTAAATCAGAATTTTCTAGAAAACTTGAAATCAGCTGCTCAATTGCGATTTCTTCCAATGAAGGTTTGTTGGCCTGTATGACACTCACCCTGCACAAGAGCCAAATTCACTCTTCTGGTATCATGCAGTGATGAGCTTGCAGTTTACTCATGTCCGCTCCTTTGCCTGCAGGGCAAGTCAGAGAGTTGCCAGATTGGCTTTCTTAGGCCAAATTTAAGAAATCTTGCTTCGTTTCAAGTTGGTTGGCCTAACAATTTTATTTGGCCTTTTTCTGGCCTCTTTTTGGCACTGTTTGGCTTTTTATTGAAATATTCATCTGGCAACCCTGGGACAAGTTGCCAAACTTGCAAGCGGATTGGTTTACTACTGGTCTTTATTGTGCAACAATGACATGGCAACAAATCTTTTAATGTTCACTTCAAGTTACAACATTTAAAGCATTTTACCACATATGACTGTTGAACGCAGATTACTGGTGCCACACGTAGTGATTTTTCACTAGATGTAGCGATTTTTAGGCTGATCTAGTGATTTTTCGCTGTAGTCTAGCAATTTTTGCAAGGCATATGTTGGAAGATTGGAATGTCTTGTTTCTACTTTTTAACATGTTTTCCAGAAAAACAGTTGATTGCATGTATCGTTGTGTGAAGATTTCACCTACAGAACAAACAAATTTTTCTTATCTCAGTTTCTTGTTGTTTTCACTTCTGTGCTGTTAATTGCTGCAATGTTGGGTATGAGCTTATCTTCATTTCCTTGCAGGATCAGTACAGCCGAAATATATTAATTTAAATGTTAGGTTAATTGATCTAAAATATTTGGTTAGTCTTGTCACTTTAAGCTCTTCAAAACAACCTGAAGGTTTCCGAGCTAAGATTTTCCACGCTTCAGCAAGATCTATTTTAACAAATTTGCAAATGGGTTTAAGGTTTTTAGGCAATAACATAACCAAATATACTCGTATGATTTCGCGATATGCTGTTAACTTCAACGCAGAAATTTTAAATATGGTGATTTTTTTCATATCTAGTGAACTTTTTTGTGAATCTAGTGATTTTTGCAAAAACGGCTGTGGCAGCACTGACACAGACATCTCGGCAGATAATGCAGCGATACAGTGACTGCTGATAGCGGTAAGCAGGGACGCCGGAGAGCGGTGGCCTTGCCCCCTGACCTTTCAAAAGAGGGACAAGGGGGGAATGGTGTCTTTTTCATTACAGCATCATAGATGATTTTATGTTTTTTCAAGATCGAATTGAAGCAAGTTTTCTATAGTTTCTTATATTATTTTTGAGGTCAACATTGTTGTTGAACAGTAGCAAGCATAATTGGTAACGATCTTTTTGTTTTTCGTAAGTTTCTATTGCCCTCAACATTTACCCCCCCCCTGCCCTAACGATGTTCCGGCGTCTCTGCATTCAAGCATCTTGTGGTAGTAGACGCAAGGGAGTCACAAGTCGTCGAGCCAGGAGAGCGACGGCATCATACATCAAATGCTGTCAAATCAAGTTACAAACTGTTTTGAACCTAGAAGGAGCGCACATTAAGTTCTGCGACTGAATGAAACACAGCGTGTAGCGGTTTGTCTCTGCGCGTGTTTAACAGATGGTGTGTCACCACCACCATCACAGGCACCACACATACTTCAGTAGCTCAAGTCAGACTGCAGAATGGAAGAACAAGCACGAGTCCAAAGGTCACAGCTCAGTGCTTCGGATTATGACCATATATTCCTTCGTATGTTGTGCATTCTTCTCGACAGAAGTATTTTAAAGCATGTTTAGCAGTTTTAATGCAGCAAACAGCGCATGATAAAATAATATTCAGTTTGCTCTTAACTAAGAGGAATTTCCTGTGCAGAACTAGCTTCTACTAAAACCAACCCTCTTGGATGTACGATCTCTTGTTTTCTTGAGGCAGATGAATCCGGGCACCGATAAACCAACTCAAAAAAGTTCAACTCACAATTGTCTCTGCAGTTGAAATGCCAAGCATTTTTTAATGATTTTCATTCTGTGACAGTTCATCAACATGTTAATTTCCTGAAGAATTACTGCAAATTAACATACCCTCTTTTACTTCAGTAATCCAATGTTCCTTGCCACTTTATATAATCATGGTAAAAAAATAGTTCTGTAAGTGAAGGCGCAAATGACTAAATGAGAGGTAATGCACTCTGTAGCAGACACATTATGGTCTGTACATATTAACGTTGAACCAATAAAAAGAACACAAAGTTCCAACATTCAGCAATAAGAAAAAGACCTGCTGACACGAAACCCAGAGGCTATGATCAGTCAAGCACGAAAAACGTGACAAGCAAAAACGTTACGTTTTCACAATCTTACAAAACAAGACAGAGGTCCAGGCAGATCGGTCTGGAACCTAAAGACAAACTACAAATGGATTAAATCAAATAAAATTTGGTTTGAAACAATAAAGAGCGAAGAACAAAGAAAAGAAACAATCAAAGCTGAAAGAAAGCCTCCAAACATGATGTCATGGAAAATTACAGAAAACTTTCCATTAATGATGTAATCAAGAAACATGTCTAAAAACCCCATAAAAATACCTTATAAGGCAATGTTCAACAAGTAGTCAATAAATGATTAATTAGGAGTTTCCCATAAAACCTTATAAGGCAATGTTCAACTAATAATCA
>JGI24021J15306_10008882_pt1 | contig 12396 bp, 8 predicted proteins | sample Ectturendosymbi1_FD_15306 | JGI IMG/M metagenome (IMG submission 15306)
GATAACAAAGTACCGATTGGTTACATCGGTTGAACGTCTACGTAAACAGCTTTTCATCGGCCATTCTTGTATTCCAACTATTTTTGAAGTCAGTCAACTTGATACCATCATTTTTGAAGTCAGTCAACTTGATACCATCATTCCTGGCAATAGCCAGGAACATTACTATAACCTAAACAAGAGGCTATCAGCAGGTTATCTGAGCAAGGTACTTTTTTTTCAAAAAAGCATTGCCATGGTCTAAGAATGAAGCACGGGGCAGCGGAAGTTAAGTGATAGAATGTCTCTCACATGGACGGTTGGTGTTCGATCCACGACCACTGAGTAAATTGCCGTAACTCTCCTTGAGCAAGAGCCCCGGCGAGAAGCAACTTTCAGGCTTCGGCCTGCCGCCAGTTGCCGTCATCACAATCAAATTAATCAAAGGTGGCATTGCCATGGCGTCTTGAGAAACCACAAATTATGACTTTGTTTTACCAGAGGCAAGCAGAGGCGAATTTTCATTTTCGGGGCCCTAGGCTATTTAAAATTGGGGGCCCTTCTGGAAGGTTCGCGATGACTGATGTCATAAAAATTAGCGCTACACGTGCTCGTTACATTAACTGAACACGTTGCAATTCATAACCATATTAGTTTATTCTGAATTCCCTCGATATCAGGAACCGAAACAGTCATAATGAATCTGACGAAAAAGCCAGCTGTGAAGTTATCTGACAGCACTCCGTTACATATTTATTGAGTTCCCTGTGCATTTGCACAGTTTGCAGGTGTCAAGAGCTCGCTGTTACTGTACATAGTCGGCGATCAACGGGACTTTTGTCCGCAAAATCGCTGAAAAAAGACTTTGCAGCATGCCCTCCCCCCCGAAACAAACCTGCTTAGAATTTTATATTAATTTTCAATTGTTAGAAACCAAACTGAAGGAACAGTCGATCTCAAAAAGACGTGAGTAACCGACAACGTCATTGACTTGCCCCTCCCGAACGAAATTCTTGAAGGCGCTAAAGGTAAACTGAGACTGGTCCTACCATACCTCCGTGCATCAATCACTAATAGTATAAGTCAGGGCAGATTTTGAGATCTTGCTTTGATGAGGAACGGAGCATTTTTTGTGTAATTTAACCGAAAAAGACTGGATATATTAATGTTTCAATGGAATTGTGTTTTTCGAACACAAGTGATACATGACATGCATTAAATAATTTATTGTACAATTCAAATTAAATGTATTTCTTTTCAAAAAAAATTGTCGTTTGCAGTTGCAACATATTGTTTGTTTTTTTGTAAGATGTACAATTTTGTCAGGCAACACTACGTAGGCCTATAAATTATGAGAAGGTTGTTATTTGAATGTTTTGATATTCTTCATAATAAAAATAAATGAGTATAGAAGTATGTCATGGTCTTCATGGATAATTTATATATTATTTGCTGAAAAGTTGATGCAAGAATAAATACAAATATTTTCCGTTTCAAAACATTTATTTTCTTAATGTTTTAACTTTCGTAAAAATTGTACCTATATATAATACATAAATTATTAGAAAGGGCGCACACATCAACTTTGCCATTGGCGCCGTTTCGCACAGATACCCCAGCGCATTTTGCGCCATTGAATATCTGCAGCCTTATCTACAGTGCAGGCTGGTCTTGACTTTACCCCATATCTTACCCATAAAAAGCAACAAGAGACAGACCCGGGCTGAACGGAAGTACCTCACTGGCCTCGCGTATTCTGAAAAAGCATTCAGGCGTTTTGCCCCACACATTATACGTAACAATAACCAAGTCTCAACAAAAACCAAGTCTCTACGTCATAAAAAGATAATGCTTATCGCCATTTACTTCAATCCCTTGCGCTCATTCTTCTATATCAGGGGTCTCCAAACTACGGCCCGCGGGCCAAATGCGGCCCGCGAAGCTATTCATCCGGCCTGCGAAGCCATTCTCCAAACTAAGGACCGCGGGCCAAATCCGGCTGGCGAATAGATTTTATTAATAATGAAAAATTAATTGACAAAAAATTTTTGATTTAGTATTATGTAACATATTCCGAAACAATCACGTTACGTAAGATGTCCGACGCTCGCACTGTTGTGTACTAATTTATGTGGCCCTCGGATGAAAAGTTTGGAAAACCCTGTTCGATACTGATCTTTTGTTAGCGGCATAGTCAAAAATGTGTGTCGAACCACAACAAAAATACAAATACTGTATAATTGCTTACAAAAATGCTAGAAATCGTCCTTTACTTCCGAAATTTTGGGCCTCCCAAAATCGGGGGCCCTAGGCTTAAGCCTTTTTAGCCTAATGATAAATCCGCGCCTGCTTACAAGACACGTCAGCCTCACTTTGAAACAAGCGCTGCAAGCGTCTGGGATCTCGATCAATGAAACCAAGCTTTTCTTTACTAATTTTTGTGCACGGTGAACGCTCATTATACACAAACCGGACAAGTAGATACGACCAGGGTTGCGGAGTCGGAGGTAAAATGTCCGACTCCAACTCCGACCTTTCCAAAATTTCCGACTCCGACTACTTAACATAAAGGGAATGAAATTGGGCTGTTACAGTCAATGGAAATCGTGGTGCACAGCAAGAAATCTGTTTCAGCAAAAGTTTCAAAAGAAATTGTATCATTTCAACAAGAATGTCCAATTTAAGAGTGTGATGTAAAAATGATCTAATCGGACAAAATAATCCTACTCCGACTCGCAGTGTTGTTAGGAATTCGACTCCGGGGCCACCCGAAAACCTCCGACTCCGGTTCCGACTCTGCGACCCTGGACACGACTACGGATAACTTACAGTACTAAAAATAAAATCCCACGCAGGCTTAAAAAATTGAGAAGATGAATTATGAAAAATCGAAGCAGCAAATATAGCTTTGCGCTCAGTGCTGTAATTGATGTGGGGGGCAGGGGTGCGAATCAACCCCCCTGGCTAAATGTAACAACCGGGCCCCACTTAGCTTATATTTTGGTGCCTTTTGATTTTCAGTAGTTTTTTTGCGTTTTTTGGAGTGATCTCCGGATTCAATATCACTTCTTAATTTTTATGAGTGTTTGTCTCAAACCTCTAGTTACGCCACTGGCTGCACTCCGTACTCACTCAGAAGTCAGGACGCAACCTTAACTATGAAGACGTATTCCCACAAGCCCCTGCATAGACGTATTCTAATAAGCCACATAGTTTTATACTATGTGAAGTGAAGCCTGCATTAGCGTAGTTTGATTAAGCTCTGCACTCAGGAAGATTGATGGTTGGTCACACTCACACTAACAATGGATTTTTCAAACTTGTGGAAGCATTCCTACAGATTCACTCATGCTTCTTTTCACACAGTGCAAAACTACGTGGCTTACCGTTATCAGCAGTCACTGCCTCATTGCAGGGAGTAAGAGCCAGGGTACAAGAGGAACATTGTACCCGGGCCCGGTAGGTACTGGGGCCCGGGAGGATGAAAGTACGTACGCTAAGTTTTTCTTGTAATCAAGCGCAAAATCTCTAGTATAAGTCGTTTCCATGCAGTACAACAATTAATCTATTTTTAAATTTTAGCATAATAGCTGTTATATGTGTATTCTGTTTACTATACAACCACGCTATACACGTTTCAACGAGGGCTGCAGAAGTTAGGGGGAGCAGTGTCGGTCTTTGTACCCCCTTTTCTCTCAGAGACCTTGCCTCGCTGCATTACCTGCCAAGATGTCTGCGTTCAACAGTCACACGTGAGAAAACGCCCATTACCGGAACTTGAAGTGAACCTTTGAAGATTTGTTGCCATACGTTTGTCAAGACGCACAGTAGAACAACTCTTTCGAAAGTTTCGCAACCTGCCTCAGCAAGCAACGGAGCGGACGTGAGTAAACTGCAAGCTCATCACTACATGACACAAGAACAGTGAATCTGACTCTTGTGAAGTAGAAGCGTCATACCGGCAAATAAACAGTCATTGCAAGAATTAAATCAATCCGATTTAAAGCTGCTGACTTCATGTTTTGCAAAAAATTTTGATTCTTAGTCTCCCCTGGATGCTCCCCCGTGCGTACGCCCATGTCTACAGCATAAGCTTGTAAGTAATCACTGGCAATGAGTAGAGTTTTTCTACCAATGCGGCTGCTCTTTGTCATTCTCGAAAAGTGATAACAATGAAAACGACGCAAAAAAGATTCTACCTTTGACCTTAAAGGGAACATTACTTATGTTTGTTTACCTGATAGTCTGATGAAGATGCAAATGTTTTCCTGGAAAAAATTGTTTGCAACTTACTAACGTCTGTCCTTGTTAAACATTCATTCACACATGTGGAAAGCCCGCAAAATTAAGAAATGAGGAGCTTCCAACTTCATTGCTTACAACAGTGGTTCTTAACCAAGGGAGCATGCCTCCCCAGGGACGCGTCAATAAATTTCCAGAGGTAGCGAGCCCTTGCATGCTTTAGTCTACAGCATGTAAAGTGTTTGAAAGGGAAAGTGTTCCGTCCAATACACTTGTTTGAAATCAGCGGATCTTGAAACAAAAGACAGTTACTTAATGGAGGCGTGGTAGAGAAAAGGTTAAGAACCGCTTGCTTACAACATGTCTTTAAAAGTGTGTTACGTGGAAGAAGTATAACGGCTAAGCGGTCAAAACTGTTTAAACAAATACAGTTCTTACACAGAGCATCGAAGCTTTTGCAAAGAGTGACTCCAAGCTTTAGTGCTAAACCACTTCTAACGAAGAATGTTAGTTGTTTTCGACAATATGGCCAATTGCCAAAGAAGACCCAAAGGCATAAGTTTGTTGCAGCTAATGCATTGCCCTCAGCAAAAGTCATAATAGCCTCACGGTTGTGAATCCTACTTCGCATGGTGCTTGACATCAAGAGTAGCTACTTATGCACAGAAATTCCCGCGAATCCCATTCACAGGCGATGATAAACAACCCGGTTTTGTCTTACATAAGTTACTTAGCTACGGTGAGCTTTCACAAGTGGCTGTAACAGAACCGACTGAAACAATAGATCATTTTTAGCTGAAAAACAATTTTCAGTGCAACAATCAATACCCACCGGCTTCATTCGTTATTCAATACGAGTTTGTAGTTTTGTAAGCAGGCAGGCCTATAGTTACTTGGGAAACTTGCGTGCAGTTCTCCCAATTTTTTGCAACCCTCCAAATTTTGTTGAGCCCGAAGAAATTTGTTTTGATATAATAAAAACAAAGTCTTTCCCTCTAAAAATGTATTTCCCGCCCAAACTTAAAAACCTGGCTACAGGCCTGTAAGCAGGGCATGATAAGTTCTGTTGGTCGTCATCGATAACATGGACAAGACAAAGCGAATAATGCTTCTCACACAAATCTTTACCATTTTCGTGCTTTGTGCTTGAAGGTTGTTCACCAACAACTGGGAAGTGCATTCATTTATTAATTTCTAAGCCCTCGTTTCGTCTCGGGAGGGTTGCGGAGACAGAAATAACGTCACTTGATCAAAAGCAACCGCTAACAATTCTTCGGGCTCCATCAAGACACGACCAAGCCAGATCGGAGATGTGATCACGCCACTTGGTCCTTATTCGGCACCAAAGGAGTTTTTCTGTGGGTACAGCCGGCAGAAGTTACAGTAAGCTCCCTTTTAAAGTACGCAACTTCAATCTGAGTCGTTTGTGAGCACTCAGCTGGTAGGTGCTACTTAGCACTTGGGCAGCCACTTAAAGAATGTGTGCGTGCACCCTACGTGCTTGCATCTGTAAACAAAGGCATGCAGGTATGCATGTACCCAGTACGCTGTGTCTTTATGTTTAGGCGATTTGACATCCTCAGCTGCATTCCTCACTCCAAACATATCATGTACCTGACATATCTCCTAAAATCTTTGGTAAACGCATGCAGGGTTCTGCAAATAGCCGGTATTTGTAACGCAACACCGGTGTCAAGCGAAATATCTGACCTGTTATTGTTTTTCAGTTATTTCGCTTCTCAGAACAAATAAATAAAGTCTGGTGTTGCAACCTCTCCGGTGGTGTTGCGTTAAATGTGTGATACACCACGAACGGGATGTGCGTGAAGAAAAACACTATATATTATATGTGGCGCGAACAAGCAATAATAGAGTGATCCCGATGGAGTGATCTTGGTGAGCGACCTGTAATAATGCTTGTGAACCTGGTGAACAGCTGGTTGTACGTGCTAACGGTGACGACGAGAGTGATCTCATCGGGTGATCTCTATTGTTGCTTGCTGCTACAGTGCGAAGCTTTGCACACTTGCCGCTCGGGATTTCCGATCGCAACACTGGCAATTACTTTTGTGATGTGTGTTGTGTAAATCCAAACATTTTGGTTAGATGTGAGGTGCCCACAATAAGCTATAGCACCGGAAGAACTTTAACCATTGAAAATCATCGGACTTAGTCGTTGATTTCAAATATTTTCTTTTTCTCACCCTAATCCAAATTCTCACTCGACAAACTTACCTAAACACTAGTTCCTAAGCCGCAAAAAAAACAGTTTTATCAGCGTATTTGGTATGTAAAATATTACTCTGTGCATGCGTACATGATGTGAAGTCAGAAAATTTGCAAGTCAGAAATTTCGCTTGACACCGGAAACTTGTAACTTTGGCATAAAAACTAACCTATGGTGTCATCGGCGTCCGTGCCTTAGTGCAGCGAAGCGTGACAGCGCGCCAAATTTTTTAATGAATTTGTTGCAAGTTCCGCAGAAATGAGAAGTTCGGAATTTTGCGGACATCATACAAACTGACAAACGCAAAACATGTCACGTTTTTCAAATATACCCCAAATGTAAATATTCCCACCAAGAGGTTTTACAATATACAGAATTCTCGATTTTTGGTATTTACATCTGCTAGTAGCGATAGGTGACACTGGAAACAGTCGTGAACAATATCACTTTTGGAAGTCTTTGAGCAACATACGAAACACTCGAGACCAAGCGTTGCCGTGTACAGATGTAAAACTCAAGTAGGAGATGCTTGTGATGATTTGAAAAGCACCTTCAAATGCTTGCTTTCGGCGAAAACTAAGACAGGTAGCGTTAGACGCTAATCACAAAATTACGCAAAATATGCGCTAGATGACCTTGTATGACAAGTCCAAACGGTAAACTATAGTGAAGGTGACTTTCAAACTTTCCGGATGTCCAGCTGATGCGTTTTTCAGCTCAAAAACTAAACAGCAATAAATTGCTGATAACCTCAAATCCAGAATTTGTGACGGATTTTTGCGCACTTGTCAGGGACAGGAACGTTACGAGTGCGTACTTAAATGTGAGGTAACCTCTAACTTAACTGGGGTCTACACATTCCGAGTAGGGGCGTCGCAACTGACGGGCCCTGGGTACCAGGCTGATATCTGCAATCGGGTCTCCTAGCTAGCAAGAGGTGGTGAACCCCTTTGTTAGTCTTTGCAGACAGGGCCCCTTCTTTTTTGACCAGAAGATCGTCCTCAAACGCACGGCCACTATTCTGATTGGAATAAGTGGTTGGACATTTAGAGCATTGCAAATTTCACAACTGTGCACCCTGTCACGTAGGCGCAGCGTCACGGCTGAACTTTCTGTAGAAATTTCATCTCTTCCGCTTTTACTTGTGATAACACTCTTCCGCCATTACCGAAAATTCATTACGTTCAATCACAGCAAAGGTCAGCTCAAGGTACTTGAAATTCTCAACCTGTTGTTGCGTTTTGCACTCACTTGAGGATACCCTGAACGTCTTGTCTGCCCAACCGTGCTTTGTGTTCGTAGAGAAACATGACAACTCGATCGGTTTAGTTGATTTTTTCCATTTTTGTATTTGTTTCCATTGATCTGATATTTCAGTTATCGCTCGCAGCCCAGCAAACCGATCAAGTGCATGTTGGAGGTTTGTTCAGAGGATGCAAGCAGCATCAAATCGTGCGCAAAAAGCAAATGGTTGATCCTCCAGCTTCCAACAGTGACACTCGCATTGACTCATTGACTCGGCTGTGAATGTCTTTCCAATTCCTACAGACTATGACGAGGAGTGGTGACAGCACAAACCCTTGTCAGAGACAATGGGCTCCCACGATCCAACGGTTTTCACATAATACTGTTGGCATGGATACAAACTTCTGACCAGGAATACAAAGACTTAATAGTAAGTGGAAGGTGACCCTCAGGGCCGTATTCCTGCAAAACTCCCCAAAGCTTTTTTCAAGGGACCTGGTATAATGCTTTTTCCATAAGGAAAAAGTAAGTGTAGACCCCTTTTGCCTAAAATACTTTTTTCACTTGCAAATACAACTGCGATCTGTTTCTTTGCCTGTGAGCGTTTCCTCAAGTGTTTATATTTGTTTGTTTTTCAGATAATAGTGTTGTTGGATCCTTATTTCCAAAATGTTTATACTTGCAGTCAACAAGTTGAAATTGTTTTGGCTTTCTGTTTCCTTAAACAATTGAGCGATTTTAGATCGTGCTTTACTTGTTTTCGCTGAAGATGAAATTAGCCAGTTATTGTACAAATTTTAGTGATAAAAACAGCATGTATTTAATAAAATTACATCTTGGCTGTGCCATAGTTTTGCATTTTCATATCAGGCAGTACGTAAAAGTACATCCCTGCTCAAAACCAACAAAAAAGCACTGAAAGAATTATGTTCAGGTTCTAAAAAAAATATGCCAAAATTTTTTCTGGTAAGTGTCACTCTTGCACAACGCTTTCAACATACTATAGCCAAGAAATCATGTCACTGTTGGAGTTTCAAAGGTTTCGCTATGATTATTTTTACATTCAAACAGCGGCAGGTTTCGTCTGTTTGTGCACGGTGAAGATGTGAACTGCAGCTTTGTGTCCTGCTCCATAACGTCGCGCACTTGTATCGCATCTCCCCTCCTTCTTACAGCATTTTTTACAGCACAACTTGCTGTGCTGTTTTCACGAAGGCCTGAGCCGGAACACTTACAGATTTATCAACTGTCTATTCTATTTTGCTCGTGGATTTTTTTTCTAAAAACGTTCGAAGAAGACCTTGTTACTTCATGTTTAGCTCTACAAAGGAAAAGCTGTGAACTGGCAACAGCAGCGTAATGTTACTGGCGCCAGGAAATACATACGCTATTCAAATTTTTGAGGCAAGGAATGCTCTTTACGTTTACAAAAGCGCTTATGATTTCAACTTTAGCAAGTTTTTCATGAAATAAGATTTTGCGTTAATAATGCAATGTTAATGATGCAATATTAATGATACAACATTAATGATGTAACATTAATGATGCAATGCAAATGATGCAATATAAATGATGCAATAATAATGATGCAATATTGTGTGAACGTGTAACAGCGTAGTTTTATGATTCCAGATTTACAAAATTAATTTGAATTTAGTCGTTTGGTACATGGTTTGAAAACTAGCATTCACATAGCCTGTGGCATTGTATCAAGTTGCTCATAATTCTGTCGACTGTGCAGGAGGCATACATGCTCACAAGGTTATTATTTCGATAAAAACGAGGAGCGTAAAACTTGAGTAATCGACTCAGTCTGAAATGATCGGCGGTTTCTACTTTGACCGGGGTAGCACATAAACGAAGCCATGCAGGGAGGCCAAGGGGGACTTTCTCCCAAATTTCTAGCATATCTTGTCGTATCGTGCTTTGAGAGGTGGTGTCCCATACAAAATACTATTGCTCGCTTAAGTGAAAAAATTGGACTCCCTACAAAACTTTGGCTTGGTTACGCTACTGGGGTATCATGGGCTTAGTTAGTTTGGACTTGGATAAACATTTTTCCTTTTTAAACCACCTCAAATAATGCCAAAAAATGCTAGGAACCATTTCATGATGACAGCTGGATCATTCTTAACTTTTCGAATCCGATCTTGACGTTTCCTAATCCGCTCTGATCTATTCTAGTTGTTTGGCGTCTCTGCATAAAGTTTAACTTCGCGAAGCAAAACACCCGGCAAGAAAAATATTTCGAAGCACCACAGTTGTTTCAATATGAGAGAGAAGAACTTAGTAAAAAAACGGGATGTTTACGTTAAACGTCTAACTTTGAAAAGTTGCTTAGATTTCAACATTTTTGGCTCTCGCTCAATTTGAGCTTTAACCAAGCACAAAATCTTCAAAAGGATTCTGGCTTGCTGCCCATTATTACTTACAATTTTAATTATTACATTTTGACCTTGCTGAGTTGAAAAGAGCTGCAAGAAGGAATATGACTTGCCACCAGCTAAAGCCAACCAGTAATCTGTCTGTACCTGCAATTACTGCTTTATAACATCTTAGATTACGAGTCGAAAAAACCACAACTTTCCTCCAGCAGATGATGCCATTTGCAGCTAGTTGTTATTTAATTAATTATTCCGGTTGGGCAAAACACTTTCTAAGACAAGAGATTTTTTTGCTTCTTGTTTAGCTAAGATCTGCTTCTGAGCGAAGCAATTCGCAAATGCATATTAATTTCAAATACGTTTTACTATTTTTTCATTTGTTTGCTAGTTTAAAACTTGTAAAGAGCTGACTTTGATGAATCTTCTGGAACTGCACTAATCGTCCTAAATTTTTGTTAATCTCAACGAATGACATTTTACCTTTAGATGCTTCAGAAAGAGAAAACAGTAATGTATTCGACTTTTGGTGATGTCTCTTGCCGATTATAAAAGTACCGTATATAGCTTCATTTGATCATGCGGCATCATTGCAAGCCTCGTTAACCGGCATTAAGAACGGAGTCTACTAAAGTATATGCTTCGTTGTGGCTTCCACAATGTAAGCGACAGTCCTTAGGTTTCTGCAAAGGTTCCTAAACAAGTCAATGGATACAAGATTATCTCCACGTATATTTAACACGGAATAAACGTATTTTACTCAAAGAACTGAGTATGTTTTGACTGATCGATCAAAGCTGCAAAAATAGCCCGTTCAAAATAATTTAATTCTTGGAAATTGAACTAAAAAAAGTCTCTTTACACAATCAATAGAGAAAACCAGGAAAACGTATGCAACTCCAGCTCTGTTGCGGTTTAAAATCTGTTCCAGGCACTGCATAACAGTATTTTATGATCTTAATTTTTGCAATTTACTGTTATTTACAAAACGCTTTCGATATAGCTTTTAATTTCCTGAGAATAAGGTCAACTGTCTGGCAAACATGATAGTCTTTCACCTAGCTTCTTTGACTTGATTTGCTAGAAAAGCTTTCAGTATCAAAGTTGACATTATTTATATAATTTCTCTCATATCCCTCGCTGAGATTTACGGTATTTCTCCCAGCTCATAAAAGCTTTANAGACCATTGCCTTGCAGTCAGTAAGACAGCTGAAAAAATTTTGAGTTAACTGACTATCTGTGTTAGCATTTTACGGGTTTACCTTTTTTNCCTTAAAGTCATATTAAAATCTTTAATTTGTTTTTAGCCATGGTACGCTATCATCATTAGCAAGTACATTTGGTTCTTTGCAATCCTGTTCAACGAAACTCCTAAAACTTGCAAATGTGTAGGAAAATAAATCATAAAACTGCATTGTTTCAAGACCAAATACCCCTTGCTATCGCTAAATTTTATACTAATCAGAAATGCAACTCCAAATTATGTCAATTATAATCTAATGCCCCCAAAAAACCTGCTTATGTTGTTTTTTAGGCTTAGAATGAATTTGATCCGTTTGGCAGCACGTTGTTCAAATTTCAAGCAAACTTCAACATCAGTAAATCGCAGAGCTGCCAATTTGGCTTTTTTGAGACAGATTTTGAAATTCTGGCTTTTTTAACGCCATTGGCTGTTTGGGAAATCAAAAAATCCAGACAAAATATTTTTCAGTCGGAAAGGCTGGCTCTGGCTAAACATTGTCTGAGCTGCATATTCATTACAAATCTCTTCTGACGAGAGTCTATGACCATGCAGGGTGCACAGAATATTGCGAAGATCTTACTGTTGCCCTAAAAGTGATCGATGTTATTGATAAGAAACAAATAGTGTGACAGTGTAATTAAGAGGAAAAATGCTTGCAAAGATTTAGGATTGTATTATATCGATGTTTCTGACTAGTTTTAACGTCTATTTTGTGCTTGGTTATGCATGTTGTATGTGTAAATGTCTTAAAACTGCAATCTGGCTTTTTTGGGATAAGATCTGTTTTTTTAGTGAAGACAGGTTTGCAACCCTGGTAAATCGAAGAGTGAAAGCAACCCATGATTCCAGGAAAGCTGGTGGAAGTGAAGAGTACGTATTAATGCGGTCAGTTTCAGAGGCGCAGCCAGAATGAGGCCAAAGAGACCATGGCCCGCCCGGAAAAAACTTGTTAAGATTTTTCGCTGGTGTTTTATATCAATATTAATTGTTCGAAAACAAACGGAAGGAACAGTCGGACTCATGTAGTGCCGTGTTCTCTCACTGACCAAGGTTTAACGTGACTTTTTGCGATTGGATG
>JGI24021J15306_10008883_pt1 | contig 12396 bp, 9 predicted proteins | sample Ectturendosymbi1_FD_15306 | JGI IMG/M metagenome (IMG submission 15306)
CTCGTCTTCCTTCATGTATTTGCGTATTTCATGTTACTGCGATGCATGCTTAAATTCAAGCGACTTGCGTGTGGGAGTGACGACGTTACTCAATACAATATAATACAATACAATAAACTAAATAACTTTAGTATTGATAATTTCAATATTCCCCAAAAGCATCGTGGGTTGCACAAATTGGCCTCGTGGGCCACATGCGGCCCGCGTGTTTGAGATCCTGGTTTGAGCTATCAAATGATAATAATAATCAACCAAGCGCAACAGGTTATGCATTGTTACATCATCATGGTTTTAACGTACTGACCCATTATGACTTTGCTGCATTCATTCCCACACGAAGACATGCTTGTCGTCAGAACTCTAAGTCTAGTCGAAGGATTGCTGTGGTTCTCAAACTTTCATGAGCCGTGGCCCCGTTCAAAAGACTCTTAATATATCGTGACATTTGGGTTATGCAATATCACGGCAAAGCTACCTAGTGAAGGCCTCTGCTCGTGACCCCCAGATAACCCCGAGGGCCCCGTTTGAGGAACTCTGGATTAGAGCAACTGCTTTGAGAACACAATGAGTAGTTTCAGGCTAAAGTTAGAACTTTCATACATTGTTTCAGGAGTAATTTGGACTTTGATTCAGGAAAAATTACATCCACAAACCATACGCTATTGATATTTCAAGAAACCACACACCTGCCATTACAAGCCTAGGGTGAGTTTGTGGAGCTATTAAACGACAAAAGTTTGCAACTGGAATTTTCAAAACAGAGCTTACGTCATTTTTGGAAAACACAATAAATGAATGCTTAGTCATTTCTGACCTAGCCATTTATAAACTGTTAGCCTTTTGCGTAACATATCTTTGTGAAGCGGCAGTCTCAAAATTGATAATCATCAATCCAAAAAACGATCTTTTTCAAAATATGTTGAGAATGTCCTTTATCCTGCGCTGTCTTGTATCGATAAGCGAACGGATGATCTATGTAAAAATCACAAAGTGCATCCATCCCATTACTTGTGCTTGATAACTTCTATAAAATGAATTGTCTTTTTGTTATTGTTATTTTTTCGCCTTAATTTTTCCAATATGTAGTAGTTTTATTACTGTATAGTCATTTTCGTGGATTGTGTGCGTTTTTTATGATTTCACTATGGCAAAAAATGACTCTTGAGATTTGTAATGGGGCGTTTACACGTATCATTAACATCTAGGGCTCTAGACTATCCATTAAGGGTGTCGCATAGAAAAAAAATTTTTAAAACTGAGTCGCAGAACAAAAAAATTTGAGAAGCCCCGAGTTAGATGACCTTGCTTGTTTATCGTCTGTAACAACAAAACAATGTGAACCTACTGTAGTTAACGTCAACATTGACAGACCAAGACATGCAGGAACGAGCCTCCCTTTATCTTGACACTGGTGGGATTCGCTCAATAACATTGGTAATTTCAATCAGTTTTTGACAACATTCTGCTCACTGCTTTCAAAACAACAACTTTGTTACAAAAAGTGAGCGTTTCCGTTTGTTAAGCAAGCTCTTCTTAAAAAGATGAGCAGCCTCAGAAGCTAGTTAGGTGTTCACAATTTTTTATTTGTAGCTTCTGCCAGCGTATTGACAAAGTTTGATACAGTTCTGCTGTAAAATGCTCAAAGCGAATGATTTATCTGCAAACCGTTATGAAACGTTGCCTTTTTAATCTTTTGTTTTTTGTGGGGCTGCACATTTACATGATGTATTGTTCTTACGTGTCAAATTAACTATCTGAAGAAGTGGCTTACTTCAAATAGTAACTGTTTAAATGTTAATCTACCTAACAAATTACCAGCAAGAAGAAGCTAAGCCACATACACAATGACGATAATAGAAAAACTTCGCTTTGATTCAATAGGTTGGTTCTAGTAATGAATGACTGACCGGTTTTATTCAGAAAATCCACTTAACCACTTCGTTTTTGCTCTTATTTTGACTCCACGTTTGTATTTACTGACTATATTTACTTGCAGGCAAAGAATATTACATACATTTTTAAATGTAGCCTATTTATTTCAGCACAGAACATCAAGCCATGGCAAAACCTCATTCCAGCTGCGGTGCGCTTTCCGCAAGATTTTTTCTGCACCTATGTGTGCTTGTCAGAATGTCTCTCCTAACGACGTGACATATATCATATACGTGCTTAGACTGACCATGGCAACTCCGGGTACTCAGAATATTTGATGCCTCGTAACACCCTGGCCATTTGCTGCTTCCAACCCTCTCTGCCGGGCGACAATCTGCGCTTCCCAACCAAATTTAAGGATGTGAAACTTGCACTCGTGCGCAACCTCAACAAACCGCTCAAAGTCAATTCAAATTTGGATATCCAACCCAAACTTACAGTTTTTCATTTAGGCAATCCGTAGTATTCGTGTTTTTCATTACAAAGTCCTTCATAGTAGGGACCGCTGCAACATCCAATTAGAATTAAACATTAACCACAACATGATCTGAGCTCTACACTGTGGATATTTTGTGAAAGTGCATGATTTTAAATGTTTTGGTGAAATCAATATCATGTTTTTTTCATTGACAAATATTCAGTTTATTAAAGTGTTTTAATGTGAAATATAACATGATGTAATCGCAGCATTTGCATATTCTTCGCAATATTCGTATTTCATATGAGATTTTTTGGTAGTTTAACACTGACAGATAACCAACATTCCTGAGTACTTTCTTGTCTGACTGGAAAATAATTTCCGAATATGACCGATTCTTGTAGAATCCCCAATAACTTTTGCTTACACCAAATGAAATACCATTTCAAAAAGACCTAGAGCAGAAGAAATGCGGCCCTCTCACGGGCCGCATGAATTGTGCATCATCGCTGGCGGGCCGCAAAATCAAATAATTTTATCCTAAAATTCTACCTTCCTCTAACTACAGTATTAGGAAGAGTGGCTTCTCTTGACTTACTGTGTAAGTCAGTGCTTATCATTGAGCTTTGTTTTGATGAGATGATTTGCTTAACTTGACTAACGAAAATTCTGATGCGGGCCATGTCAAATGTTCACGCGGGCCGCAGGTTCCCCACCCCTGCTCTACTTTCTGCACATTGGCCCCGAGCGACGTGATCGCAGCGAAAAATACGGTATTATCGGAGATTTTTGAAGACATTCACTGTTTTTATGTTGATGACATGCAGTGTTGTTTCTTGCAGTGTTTACACACGGATCTGAAATTCTGTAAACTTAGCGGTGAAAAAGAGACTTTTGCGGTCGTGAAACAAACTTAGCAAAGTTTGCAAATCACCTCGGTTTCAAGTCATCTTGCTTCCACACGAGTATTTTTTCTCAAGCAGCTCATTAATTGAAAATCACAGAAGTTGACATTCCGTCTAATTATATTAGTTCAGTCACGTTGATAGTTCAGTTTCGCTTTTTGCACTCCTTTCGGGAGTGTCACGAGTGGTTTGCGGCATTCATTGCTTGAGCCGGGAAACACGCAGCCAGTTTTGCAGTTATTGTTGCATTTATTGCAAGTCAAAGGCCCCACGCGTGTGAACGGTTTCCTCTCAATCACCCATCAACGCCAAGATGGACACAACCCTTTTTTGACGTCTTTCGTATGAGCCGATCGGGTATCGAACCCAGCTTATCAGCTTTTCCGGTGCAAGCTCACCTGACTGTGGGACTTAGCGGCTAAGTTACCACATTAGAAAATACTCTAATGTTTGATTTTAGTGATACCAAGCGGCCAATAATTTCTGTTAGGTTTACAAAATAAAGTAATTATAATTGTTTTTGTAGGCAGGCTAAAGTGCTGGAAAAAATTTTTATTACAAAAAGGAATTGACTTTTACAAAATACAAAGTTTGTTGTTAACGACAGTGACACAATCATGTTAAAAAATCATGTTAAGTGCAATAAAAAAAATTTGTAATGAACAATCGATGCTTGTTAATAATTTCATCAAAACAAAATAAACCTTTTTGCGTTAGCTATACAATCTTCGTAGAGATTTTGAAACCAATGCGTGAAGTGCATCGTTTTAATTAAGCAAATGCAAGGTGCAAACTTTTCAGTGTGGTTGGAAATAATAAATCTCAGAATATGAGCCAATCACCTTCCAAGTTAGACGTAACTCGCGATGCACTTTCCGCTTCAGATGAGGAATGGAAAATCACTATCAAACAGGAAATTATCGCTATCCACTTCAGCATTTCTTCAAACTTCAGTTGTCCTTTTTCAAGTTCTTTTTATGTGAAAATGTTTTTACTTTTTGTATTTCATAGACCAGTCAAGCACAAAGGTTGTTTTTCTGTTATCGGATCTTCAGAATATATTATGTTTCCTATGACAGAATGTTGAAAGTCAAACACCGTGTGACACGGTTATTGCTTCATATGTGGAACAAGCTATCAGAAACATTTCTCAAAAATAAAGTCTATTACAAGTCAAACGTGATCGTCCAGCAAACATTACAGTTGACACTCTGCAAATAAACGTGCTCCGACTGTTGGTGCAGTACAGTCTTAACAAGGTATTTGCAGAGCGGACGCAAAGCTTTACAAACCTAAAACGGTTGAAAACGTTAGGTGGCCGTAAGTTGCTTCGCTCTTTTTCCATTTATTTCCTGAAACATTCGTTTCCGTTACACGGATTTTCAGTTGGTAAGTTTGCACAAGCACCTCTAAGAGGGCCAGTGCTATGTATAAAATTAGCCGCAAAGGTGTTTTTAGCGCTGTGCATCAATGGTGCGGTATTCAGCACATCATGTTGTCGATTGTAGACAACTTTCTAAAAACTGATGTCCATGCACGCCGAGGATCAAACACGTAGAATGCTTAGGTCGACGTAGCAACTTAATATCGTGACAAGTGAAGGCAGTTGTATGTAAAAGTACGACAGGGAAATCCCATGCAATTCTGATACCTGTAACGAGATCACTGTAACCAAGGTCCATACTGAAAAGAAACTACCATCTGCTTAGCTTAAATTGCTTACTCTAAACACTTTTGTGGACACCAAAAAACAGGTCCTCTATCGTGTATTTTTGAACGTAGACAGAATAGAATCTTTGGGAAGTTTCTTTCGATTTCATCCTGTGTTGTAGTTGCCTGGTTAAAGATTATTAATCTGCGAGCTCGTCGAATATGCTCGCAGGAAATAGTACAGGTGGTCTCTGCCACGCAAAAAATCAATCTTTTATTTTTCAACGAAAATTATAAATATAGAGTAGAAATGTTTTCCAAAATAACTTTTGTACCGTAAAAGCTCTGAGCCATTTTCTGACATCTAATTATTATTTGATTGAACGCATCATTACGTTAATAATTTGTATGTTTTCCATGTAATTCTTCGTGATTTTATTCGATGACATAATGCGAGAGCGCAGAGAAAATAAGGGAAACCAAGCGTAAAATAGAGAACAATAGCATACATTTACATGCACGCATGTATTTAGCACATATCAAGTAGCCCACAATACAGTGGTCGGTTAAGTGGATATTTTCAAGGAATACGTTCCACACATTTATATACTGCATACGACACTGCTGCAGATATAAAAGATAAATGAGCTATTATTCTTAAATCTTTTTGACAGACTCTTAGCAACTGAACGTATCAGGGTATGTTTCATCTTAGCTAAATTGCAACTTAATTTAGATATACAGATAGCGTTTATATTACTTCCACCTAAAACTCTTCACCAAGCAATATCCACCAGCGTTCAGTCATAAAGTGGAGTAAGAAATGAAATCTCGGCCTCGTGATTGTTTTTGACTTCTCTCTGTCTAAGCTAGAATTGTTACACACTGAAGTTTAAGGGTCTACTTATTCAGCAAACCTTAATTTACACACAACTAAAATTTCCTAAAGCCTGGTTAGAAGGTTTGCAGTCTGAACTGAACCGGTCCGAAGCACAGCCTTTTATGCACAACACGCTTAGAAGAAGGATAAATTAAGCCACGCTTGCAAAAGAAAGTGGCTGTGCGCTGCTATGGCGTTTCGCGATATGAGGGGCTATAATACTCTGATAAGATCTCAATAACAAGAGACGATCAAAGAAAGAAGAACCTTTAAATGATCAGGAAAAACTTGTCCGGCAAAGGAAGGATCGATATAAAAACTATAAATAGGCCTCCTGAAGACACACACCAAAACAATACGCTCTTCTGCGTTTGCAAGGGATGTGGATGTCAGTTTTGTAACAGTGCGTCATGGGTTGAACTTGAAAGGTAGCTAATCAAGGAACTGTCAAAATCACGAGGAAAGCGCACTTCAACAAAATGAAGGTATTAAAACACCTTAAAGCTTTTGAAGAAGTATTAAAACTAGGAAGTAAATCAGTAAAAATGTAGACAAAAGGTGCACAAACTCCGACCGCACTATCAAACAACACCAATCTCTATAGTTTGCTAGCAATAAACTGCATCTGATACTGTAGGTTTCTATCTTTCCTTTCAAGACCTTTATGAACGGTACAAAATATTAGAAAAATGGTGAAAGATCACCTGAACACATATTTGCAAGAGGCTAATTATTTGTTCAAAATTATGTTCGACGTCTGAAACATGATTGCGCAAATATGGTACCGACAGCTAGTATCGAAAAACACTGGGTTGGCTTGTATTAAGCCCAAGGTTCAGCCGTGCAACAAAGCTATGTGTCATTGCAAAAACGCAGTTGGTTCACAAACATCCCTCGAGTGTTGAATACATATTAATGCTTTAAAGATTTGTAGGTAGAAAAATTCGAAAAAATCTTAATGACGCCTCGTTCTGCCTATTGTCTCGTAGCAATACAACTGTTGCCAAAACGTCTTCATCTTTTGAGCGAGTATTTAAAACCACTGCTTGGCCGCACTATAGATCTCGGGGCAGGTGTTGAACAGCCATACGATTGTCTCAGCGTCCAGAACCATCAGGCCGTGCAGTCCATGAGGAGATCGATGGATTGGACATTGGAGGACAACATGGTCAACGGTTTGTTCTTCTGCGCCACACTCACAAGCCGCAGTGGAGGCCATACCACATTTGTGCAAGCAGGAGCAGAAACGTCCAACACCGGTGCGGAAGCGGTTAAGCCGGACCCAGGCTGTTCATGGGACGGTCATTCCGGGAAGGTGGGTGCCGATGTCAGGGATGAAAATGCGGAGTCTTGTGCGATTGTCCGCCCACTGCGCATTCCATTGGTGATCCGCCCAGAGGGCTGCACGCATGCTGTTTTCAGATAAACTGATGAGTTGTTGTGCGGCGGGTACAAATGGGTATCTCGAGTTGAGACGCCGTGCATTTACACTACTGTAGATGAACTGGAAGCGCTGAGTGGAGCAGATGTCCAGGCTCCATGGCAAGGCGTGCTAGAGACAGTGTGGCTCCATTTGGACGAAGCTCAGCAGGTTGGATGCCTGCAGTGATTGGAAGGTTGTCCGCTAGTGTAGGACGCTGGCTTCCAGTCACAGTTCGCAAGGCGTCGTTGATGGCGGGGTCGATAAGGCGGGTATGGGCACTGCGGCACCAGACAGGAGCGCAGTACTCTGCGGTTGAATGCAACAGGGATAGGGTGGCTGTTCGCAACGTTGTTGTCAAGCACCCCAAACAGAGCCGGCACGCCGCCTCAAGAGTGCGACGCGTTATGTCAGCTTCTTGCGAAGTGACTCAAGGTGTCGGCGATACGTGAGCGACTTGTCCAACGTTACTCCGAGGTATTTAGGCTGAAGGCAGAAGGGCAGGAATTCGCTGTTGTAGTTGAATGCTAAAACAAAATAGGGCGTACAGAGCCTTGGTTGCACGTCACACTCTACAGCAGTGGCGTAGCTAAGGGGGGCCGGGGGCGGGGCGGTCCGCCCCTGGCGGCACTTTTTTGGGGGCGACACTAGGGGCTATGCTGTACGCTATAAACCTGTACAGGCTGTATCGAAATAAAAGTGGTTTTAATGTCGGGACACTACTCGCAGTTGAAGGAGGTTTTTGATTTTGAGTAATTCAAAGTGTGGCATGCGTATTTAAGCGATTATCATCTTAGCCAAACAATAAACAATCGTGCATCAGGGATGTTGTATCAATAGACTTTTTTACATGAAGCTGCCACACGGTTCTCAACACGCTTATCAACTCTGTTGGTGTCAAATTTTTCTGATTCACGACGCAGTTGACTGATCGAGTGTTGGGTTGTCGTTGACGTTTGATCATATTCCTTATATGACGTTATAGAACTTAGTAGGAATATGGTGGATGACTGTGGGCAAACGTGTGGCTGTGGCGAGCTCTAAGGTCTTGTAAGTGCTCTTAAGTTTTTTACCTGCGAGTAAAAGTGCATTGTTGAGTCTAAAAAACATTTTTGTGTAAATCTAATAAATGTGTAGTTGGATTTGTGCTCCTCAAAATGGAATTCCATGTGCGTGGAGAAATACAATCTAGCTCAGTATTCTTCAACAAGGGTTCCGTGGAACCCTAGTGTTCCACAAAACATGTAGTGGGGCTACGTGAGTTTTAAGGGTTCCTCATTTTTTTAGAGGAAATAACTTCTTGCTTCAGTATGTTGATGCTTCAGTATGAAAATTTTTAGATCACCGTGCTGCATTCAGATTCCAAGTAGTTGTACAGGAGGTTGAGTGCAGTTACTAGCCGAAAAAGAAATATTGATAGTTGTTGCATCGCTTGTTGTTCATTGTTGTGCAGTTAAGAAGAACGTTACTGTTGCATCGCGGCTATACGATGTTGCTGATGTACAGTTCACAGTAGAGCAGTATTTTTCAACCGGGGTTCCGCGGAACCTCAGGATTCCAGGGGTTTCGGTTGCCAGGGGTTCCGCCGAAACAGACCGAAGGTGCTTGGCACGAAATTAGCAACCACAGTTCTATGCGGTTGTAGCAATGCCACTGTTTCACAGTATCCTTGCCACTATGAATCGCATTGAAAACTCTGTTTTATCAATTCCTTTGACTCACTGCTCCCTTTGTGCTACGAAACCCTATGCCATTGGGTTCCATGAGCTACGCAACATTTCCGGAGGGTTCCTCTGCAGCCAAAAGGTTGAAACACACTGCGGTAGAGAAAGAAGGCCCCCTTGAACTTTTGTAGTTCATTCAAAAGTATAACCTTGGGAACTCTGTTCCAAATATAGTAATAATCCAGCGGATTGTCCTCACAATTGCCGTTAGTGTTGCTACCTGTGAGAGGAGTTTTTCGAAGCTAAACATGATCAAGAATTACTTAAGATGTAGTATGAGCACCTCGTGGTTGAGAAATCTTGCCACGCTGTCTACAGAGCAACAATTGACAGATAATATAAATTTTGACATTGCCATTGAAGAATTTGCCAACAATCAGGCAAGAAAAGTTACTGTGTAGAAAACTGTAGTTTTCATTTCAGAAACAAAGCTAGTCCTAATTTGTTACAGTTTTATTACTATTTTTCCCTATATGTCATTTTTGCTTTTTGTTTGACTGTTCCTTACAATGTTTGAGTTTTTTGTGTATATTTTAAAACATACCATATTTGAGCATGTGAGAGTACTGTAATATTATAATGGTGCACAAACTAGTTAATATGTACACAAAGCTTTAAGAGGGGGTCACTGTGCAATACGTATTTTTATGGGCTTCGGGGGGCGCCAAACCCAAGGGCTGCCCCGGGCAGCCCACACTCTAGCTACGCCACTGCTCTACAGTGCTTGTGTTGAACGAAAGAAATTAAAACTTATGATTCAAAACCTCGTCATTTCGCAGTAGAAAAGCCAGAATAGAATACAGTAAATTGTAGAATTAACAGTGCAATAATTGATAATGACGGTTTTTCAAAATTTGTGATATTTTTCGCTTTTCATGTGCACTTTGCATACGTTACCAGCTGATTCCACTCCTCAGGCAATAAGCAACCTCTGAAAAATTAGGCAGGCCAATGCAGAGACGATGCAAAACATGTAGGATGTTCAGAAAGTGGCGCTGTTCACGGCACTTCTCTTCGATTTAACGCAATAAGAAGCTTTTTCCATAGTATCTGAAACCACAAAATAAATATTGAATATCCTAAAGGATTAGTTAATTATTTCATTTTTTTTAATTCTTAACTTGCTAGCCACAACCGCTAGAAAGCCAATCAAGGATTCTAAAGATGCGTGTTTTAGCCTAGTTTTTTTTGAAAGAAGCACAAAGCTCCATCTTGCGGTTGAGGCTCTGGGCGAGATGAAGTGGGCCAAAAAGAGTTTTAATGCAAAGTTGCTATTCGGCTTCGATTGAACGTGTGTTGGTGTACATTAAAAACATTTAATATAAAACGAGCAACCATTATGGTGGCCACCATGACTTCTTGCTCAACTGCAAAATTGGCTGCAAAAAGCATACTGCAGATTTTGTACTTATAGCATGGACATTTTCACAAGCGCTTTTGCAGGAAAGCTTGACCAGCAAATTGTGGATTTTATCCAAAGTAGAACATTGGAACTTCACTAAAAACAAACTTTTAAAACTTGTCAATTCAATGAAAATAGACTTATTTGCTGGCTAAAATCCGAACACAGTTATTCAGAAAAATGCGGGAGAAAAATGCTCGTTTCATTTATGATGCTTTGAAAACAAGGGGCAATAAGTATTTAAATGTTGAGAGCGTTGTTGTTGTTTGCCCCCCTATCAAAATATTTGGCTACGCGCCTGTTCGCTGATACTCAGTTTCAACAAAATAAAAAAAATATAGCCCTGTAACTTGAACAGTATAAATAGTAAACTTCTGCAGCAAGAATTTCAAAACGTAACGGCAGAGAATCCACAACGTGTTGAAGGCAGTTGTGAACAATGTGAGCTGCACATCCAATGCGTTTCAAACCCTTTGATATTTTCCATAGCTTTGAAAAACCGTTAGCTTGACGCCTTAATTTCAAACCTCCAAAAACTAGTGTTTGCAGTTGTCGAAAATCCAACAACAATAATGTGACAACAACAATTAGGCCTATATCGAACAGAATGAATTAAAATAACGATACGCATTGCACTTCAGTAAGTCGACAGTACACGCCCTATGACCGAGTATAGGGCTGCTGGCGGTAACAGGACATACTGCGGCAAACTGACCTTCTGACCGAACATCTGTAACTTACTGGCCGGGACAAATTATTTCAGCCAACAGTGTCCCAGCTGAAACGGGACGTATGGTAAACCTGTCAGATTTAACCACGTCAAACACCAGAAATGCGAAGAACATCTACTTTACTCGAACCGGTACCTAATTGGTACGTCCTTTATCAGTGCTTTTTAAGGTGTTTGAAAGGGTGTCGTGGTGGAGCTTTAGGGTGCCAATGACAACAGTCCAGTGGCGTATGGTGGTCATTGTTACTGGGTGTGCGCTGTTTGTGACGTCACAGTGTGACGTCAAATTCACGTTTCATATTCAACGTTTTGGCGAAGTTTTTTGACGCAATGCATATCTTTATACACGCACACTCTTTATTCATTGTTGTATAACTTACATGTCATTTTATCGACTTCAAACTATCAGCGCTCCAACTTAAAATGCGGGTGCAAAATGCACTCAACGCTACGACCAAGCAATCATAACTGTAAAAACATCAGATCGCACGTTAAAACCAAGGAGTAGAACTCACAGCCCTACAACAGCGCAGTTTGCAACTGCAAAAACAGTCTGAACGAATGTCTCTTTGAATACGAGCAATCGAGCCCAGAAGGCATGCGCCTCGAATAGCGCACACCCAAGATTGCGAGATCGAAGCAACAAGGAAGTAAAATACACTCAGCCCTGGAACAGCGTAGTTTCCAACTGCAGAAATAAGTCGCGGTTCTGCACGAATATCTTGTCGATTGCAAGTTTTCGAGCCCTGCAAGTGTGCGCCTGGAATGTCGCACACCCTGGTTTGTCAGAAAGAAGCAACAGGGGAGTAAAATTCACTCAGCCCTGGAACAGCGCAGCTCATAACTCACAACTGCAAAAGCAGTTTGCGCAAATGTCTCTTCGAATACAAGCAGTCAAGTACATGCATATGGCGCACACCTTCGGGCTGGAAAGTGCATAAGTATCTTTGTAGCATTTTTTGCGATTTTACCTTGATCGCACCATCTGGAAAATGTCACGTCATGTTCAGGTTCACAGGTGTGCGCCGCGCACCTTGCACACCCGGAGTATGCGCCCCTAGTCAACACCGTTTTCCCTTCTACAGTACGTCTAATACTTTTCACAAGAACGCAAGTTTCCGTCCAAATATGCTGATTTGTTTGAATACGACATTCACTTTTGGCAAAGAAACTGATGACAATTTCATAGATAGAAAGATTCAATGTGGGCCTGCATACTCATTAATTCATTCGTTTTCGTGCCCGCGTTTCCTTTAGGGAGAGTCGCGGGGGCAGCAGCCCTAGGCTAGGAGGACCCGGAATACCTCACGATCAACAGCAATCTCAGATAGTCCT
>JGI24021J15306_10008884_pt1 | contig 12396 bp, 10 predicted proteins | sample Ectturendosymbi1_FD_15306 | JGI IMG/M metagenome (IMG submission 15306)
ATGAAATTTGCGGCCGTCCACATGAAATTTAAAATATAAGATTTGGCGGCCGTGCTGGCGTATATTGAAGCAAAACAAACGCAAGTCAAGAAAGTCAGCCGACACAATGCGTAACAATCTGGATGGTGATTCCACAAAGAGTTGTAGAATTGATATGCAATTTACGTTTAAATGTGTTGTGTGTTGGTTGACACTTTGCAGTATCTTATAAATATAACTCGAACTGATTGGCGGCCGTACTTCATATAAATAAAATTAATGGGGCCGGCAATAGCAAAAGGTTGTACACCAATGTTTTATTCCACACACAGAAATTGCTGTGGAACGAAAGATGGTCAGCGCAAACCTTTGTTGTCACAATTCAAGCAAACTTCAACAGCGATTGATCGTTAGAACACGGTTTGTGAAATACAACAGAAACAAACCAAGCAATTCTACCAGGCCCAACTAAACTGGGCAAAAAGACCTCACTCTCAGTTGACCGAGCATGCGACAACAATTAACAATGAGGAAAGCACGCAAATGTGATTTACTATCAGTTACAACAATTAACAATGAGAGAAGCGCAGAACTGATTATTTCTATATAGTTAAGTAAATACTAGCTCGAAGACACGACAACTTCCTGTAACAAAATTTCATCTGAGCGCTAACCATTCAACAACAATATTGAAAAAACCTACACAGCAAACGATATGGCTTCCATGGCTCAGATATTCGATCTAAGTTTATCAGAAAGCTCGCTGATCCGCATGGCAGAACTTTGGCTATTCATGATCCTGAAACGTCGCTAATCAGAAGTTGAAAGAGCGCCGGTTTTATTGCGCACTGACGGGAGCGAAAAATAGAAAAACGGATTGTTAGGTTAGAACTGTGTGTAAGTGTATTGTTTTTTGCGACAAAATAATGGTTCACACAGTCGATAGATCATACAGCATTGCGTAGAATGTAGGCTTTATGCGGAAGCTACAGCTTAATTTGAAGCAAATTTCTACACAAGCAATGAATATTTATTGGTTCCTTTGTCACAAAGGATTGGTGAAAGACCATGAGGTCACCTATTTTAAAAAAACTGCAATAAAACTTTCAGTACTATCATAAGCAGTCAGCAAAAAGACAAGACAAGGTGATAAAAAACCAAAGACACATGATATTTACAGATGAGTGCATGCCTATGTACATATGGTTTTCATGATGAGATGTTCACTTTCACAGGTGTGGAGAGAACAAACACTGAAATTTATGTGAATTTGTTTGACAATGCGAATGTTTATATGATAAAAAAGCAACAAGGTGGAAAAATATCAAACAATAGACAGACAAAGAAGGTCAACCCTACAAAGGGAAGTTTTACAGTGTCTATTAAGTATAAAATATATAGCAAAACACATGATAATAGCAAAACACATGATCATGATGAAAAATTCACATAATACAAATCACAAAGAATGGACAACACAAGATGAGTTAAACAAATGTGTGCGAGAAGAAACAAAGACATGTCTTTGGGGCATCCTGCATTAAGACAAGAGGGAGTGGCGAGTCGCCAAGCCAGGGAAGCGCTGGCATTATACATCAAATTTTGAACCTAGCAAGAGTGCAAATTGCTTTCAAACAACTTAAAGCAGGAAACCTAACCACCAACTGACCCACCGTGGCTACGTCCCTGGTCTTGCAATAATCCTTCATATATTCATATGGTACAGTCAAGATAAAGGTAGTTTACTTTCTTGCTTTTTTGACGATTTGTTTACCGCTGCTAAGCAAATTGAAATCACGTGGCCATGGTTGCGTAAGTACAATTCAGTGAGGAATACAACAGGTAAGAACTGGCCTGTAACTAAGTTCAAATAAATGGATGAAAAGAACGCCGTTCATTCGATGAAGCGACAGTTTCACTAAACAGAACTGACGTTATACCAACACATTTAAAAAACAATTCCTTCGCCACTGTAGTTATTTAGCGCACATCCGATGGCATCTGTGAACCAGTGGATCAAAGCTGAAGAACAAAGAATTAACGCACCAATTCCACTTGCTATCTCAAGCACAAGACCATGAGTGGAATTAACCGCACGTGCCAAAAGATCAATTCATACAGAATCGGTATTCGCGGAAAGAGGTGATGGAGTCTCTTCACTTGGTTATTAGACATGGCAGTGCACTATTTCTGGAAACTTTTCTGACTCTACAACACCAGTTCTACGCAAGACATCGCTATATTTGTAGTTTGGTTTAATGTCTCGAAAAAATCCAATGCACGTTGGTATGATTTTGTTTTGATTCACCCCCGGAACACATTTATTTCAAAGGTCTTAGGTATGTAAGAACATTTGAGAAGACGCTTGGCATTTTCTACTCAGAGGTGGGCACGAGCGTAACAGGATGAAACAATCGTTTTGACATGGTTGGTAGGCTTTTTCGATCTCGTTGTTGCATCAAATCAAAGCATCACTTCTGAAAGGTACTCGAGAGGAAAAACGTTCAAGGGCCCGGGTCTGACGTACTTAGAAAACAAGTGTCAAAGACAGATTCTTGCTATGTTATGAATAGGTTGATCGATAAATTTGAACCAGCAACAGTCTTCCGTATCCCATTTTAACGTGCAATGTTTGAGAACGTATATGAAGCCCAACATAAACAACATTTTGTTTACATTCAAAACCATTTTGACTAATATTATTTGAAACTCACCCTCCACTGTTTATAGCAGTATACTGATTCACCAGATCGAAGTAGCTGAAAACCGTTTTTGTTTGAAGTCGAGCAACTTTGAGGCGTTTCCAGCAACGTAATTTTTGCCTTTGCAGCCTTTAACTCTAAAGCAAGTCTGGATAGATTGGTGGTAATACCTGTGAAGTGGAGTACTAATATAGATACGGAAATAGCTCATAACATAAACCAAAAATGCTTAGGATAATCACTATTGTTCGTATGATGTTGGCTAAAGGTCAATTATACAAGCACCATTGAAGCGCCGTCACGATGTAACATCAGCGACGCAAGTCATTAATCACGCACTTTAATTCAACACAGGCCATATTTTTAACTGTTAGGTAGTCTCTTTGAGGTGACGCTCAGGCAGGGCTTCTGAGAGAAATTTTACCAGGGGGTGCGAAGACCGTTTACGGACGCCCTAGCTTCTGGGTTCTCGTCGAAGCTGATATAGCTTGTTTGTATAGTAATCACTAATCAGAAAAGCCTAGAGATAAAACCGCTACCATACTAAGATTTTCATATGTAGCTACTATCTGCGCTGCAGTTGGCGAAAGGGGCTATCAAATTTGGACTTGATTACATAAAAACTTAGCGTGCCTATTTTCATCCTCCCGGGCCTCCATACCTCCCGGGCCGGGGTACGATGCACCTTATGTACCCCCTCTCGTAGGCCCTGCGCTCTGTTTATTACTAAAGATTTTGTAATTTTTGTTTCAACCCTATGAATATTTTGCAGTAAAAGGCGTATTTTCAGTTTGATTTTCCCAGCCAGTCACATAATGGCCTCAAAGCAAGTTTTGAATGTCAGTTTGTCTTCTGCATATTGCAAGTAATAATCACTGAATGGATGAAACCATTGTGCAGGTGTAGTCAAAATTCCATTGTTCACTAATGTTTTCATGATAAAAAAAAAACTAAAACTCTCGCAATAATGCAACTTTAACGGGACAAAAACAGCCAAATGGTGTAAAAAATAAGCGAATGTGCCACGAATCAAAACAATTTTGCAATTGAAATAAAAATATTGCAGAGTCGAACTAAAATGAAGGAAATATTAACAAAATTAGGGAAAGATTAATTTAAACAACTACATCAGACAATTAAGATAATACAAAAATTGAAATAAGATTTGCCGTAAAACCTGCGAGGACTGTTGACGTCATTTGAAAACAAGAAATTATAATACCAAATTAAATCATAATTTCGAAAATGATGTCATCAAGGGGCAGGGGCGTGACGAGGGTAGATGGCGCCCTGGGCAAGACGCAAGTTTTGCGCCCCCATATTCGAACCTAAGGCCTTCTGGAAGCAAATGTACTGTATTGAAGATAGTACTTGTGACCAGTGGCGTTACTAGAGGTTTGAGCCAGGGAGCAAAATTTAGCTGAAGGGGCCCACTGGCCACTTGCCAACACTTAGAGAAAAGTTAAGAAATGATAGTGAATCCGGATGTCATGGATGCTTTACTAGCAAAACAAGTAAACACCCCAAAAAACATAGAAAAAATAACAACCTACTAAAAACCAAAAGAATACTAAATAAAAAATGTCAGCAAAGAGGGCCCAGATTTTGCATTTACCTTGCCGGGGGGGCTGCTCGCCCCACTGTCCCACGTTAGTTACGCCACTGCTTGTGACATTGTTGGGGACTTTTCGGTGCCTCCCGCAGTGACTTGGCGCCCCATAGTGAAGCGCATTGGGTTTTGTGCCCCCCTTGCGCCCCCTCGTTATGCCCCTGTCAAGTGGCCCTATTGATACAATATCTTCAAACAATAAATGGTAAATAAGAAAGACATACATTTCACTGTTAGCTTGCAGTGCACTGATAAGCCACAAAAATGGCATACTGTTTCAAACAAATTCCCGATTGCTCGCAATAATTCCTTGTACATCTACCCCGCTTAGTGTCTCATAAAAATCACTTAAAATAACCTTGAGCTGACCTTCGGTGACTTTACCTTGCTTGATGGGTTTCAGCAAAAACAGACTGAAAACTCTAATGTTGTCAGAAATCCAAATCTATGAGAAANTAACTTCCTAGAAAAGCACGAATATTTCATGAAAGTGCACTACTCAGCTTACAGAAGTGACGTGGAACACAGGAGACAAGAACAAATGCGGATCGATTGGAACCAGCTTATTGTAACATTCAAAAGTTGAAAATCGGGTTCTATAGCCTGGGCAGCAGTATTTTGCAATTCCAGGTTAGACCCACAGCCAAGGTACTTGCTGCTTGAGGCTCCCTGCATTCCATATGAACACAAACAATGTTCCTGACAGACAACCACTGCTTTTGTCATTCAAAACTGCGTCGAGAAACCTTGTTGTTCTTAGTGGGACCTACCTTTCCTATTTGCACTTGCGGTGAGATTTTCCGTGATTGAGGAGCAGACAGGAACAAAAGTGAGTGTTAGGGGAATGAGGAAAAACATTGATTTGTTAATAACAATATTGGATTTCATCACTTTCAAAGTAAATTTACAAAGCAAAATCACTTGCACAAGATGTTTGCTCGTAAAAAGTGCGTACAATTTTCGCGATCATTCAAACGCGCATGAAGATGTCATAAGAACGTATGGAGTAAATCTATCCACCATTCACAGTCCAAACTGGCGCTGAAAAATTTTTCAAGATCGCGTACTGTGAAAGTTTTTGAGTGGCATTTCTACCGCGTCATTTTTGCTGTTGGGGTTTTACGTCTTATTGATTTTCTTTCTTATGTTCGCGACTACTTTTCTAAAGAGCATTCAATTCTTAAGAGTAATATGGTCTAACATCCAATGGTGTTATTATAGCTCTGTGTCTGTTCTTTATAAAAACATTCTAAACAAAAGAACAAACAAAATCGCTCAACAAAAATATTTAGTAGCACAATGCAGTTATTGAAAAAGCTTCATATCAGCATTTTATGAAAATATCCACATGTGAGACCTTGCTCACCGTTGATGTCATCACTTATGTCCTGTTGGAATACTTCAATGCCGTCTGTTGGACCAGGTTCACCTTTCTTTCCTTTGAAACCCTTTTCGCCGCGTGGACCAGTAGGTCCGATCGGCCCAGCTTTTCCAGGAGGCCCAATGGAGCCCTTTTGTCCTCTACCAATGTTATTTGCAGTAAATGCATTATTTGAAGGGCGATTTTCATCTCCACAGATGGAGACAACTCTGCATTCCTGGCAGTGAACCAGGCTGTTCGCAAAAACCAAACCCATCACAATCACGTGAAGAAACATGTCTGTTATATCTAATTGCGTAACTAGCCACTCACAAACAAAAGAAACGTTTCCTTAACCGCCCTGTTTAGAAAACCCACGCCGATATTTCAACAAGCTTAACAACGGACTCTCATCAGAGCGAATGACAGGTATAAGAGCAAAGTCACCAAAAGTTCCAGTAGAAAACGTGCAGTCAGTGAAGCGTACAGATAAACACAGATACAAGCCAAGAAAGATTGCCGTTGGCGTTTTTTTGGTATGCTTGAGTATTTTCTGCAACACCTGATCGAATCTACTTCTAGAACCGAAAGTTGTTTTTGTACTTGTTGGGATTAATACAGCACTTCTCCACAGGTGGCGGCGAAACTGGACAAAATGCCACACTTCAGAAAGATAACAAATACATCTGCCAGGGCGTGTTGAGGCTTGTTGAGGGGCATTATAAGCTTGGGCAGTAACTTATCAAACCACGCTGAGCATTGTTGAGGAGCACTTTAAACTTGGGCAATGGCACAATCCTTTGCAAATAGCGTATCGTCCTTGTCCAGATAGCACTCGACTGCACAGCGTAAGCAGAAGAGGAGTGGCGGCTGTTTACGTCAGCGACCATTTGCATCAGCTTCTCGTTATTTGGACAGAAACGACGCGTTGTGGTAAAACAAACAGACAAAACGCAACATTTTGGTGGAACCAATAGGTGAAGGATGCAAATCGAGCGATGAATTTGGCTGCAAACCATGGTTTCGAAACAAGACCGAACCTTCGTTGCAATACGGATAAGCAGAGGTGCGAAATCCCACACACCAAGTACAAAATAGTCCGCAATGTCATCTCAGAAGAATTTCAAACACACACGAGATTCCAAGTAGGCTACCGACAAACCACAAAAACGTTATGGCAAACCAACCGACTTTTACAGCTCGTTTCTTGGCTAGAGAAAGAGTAGCAAAAAAGTCAGAAAAGTTATAGTTTGTTATCCTACACCGTTTTTCTAACTATCCGTCTGGAGTTCTAAAAAGACCCCTCTTTACCTTCATCATACACAGACAGCAGCAGAGACAGTACAGCAACCAACAATACCTGTAACTTACAAGCATTGGGATCACTGATACAAATTTAAACAGAGCTTTTGTATTCTTATTTTACCAACGGCAATATACATTGTTATATAAATGGCGTTTACTATTCAAACTGCACCATTGCATAATGCGTTCAACTGCATTCACTAATCTCATTATGCAGTTTGTAAAACAAAACTTATTCAGACATTGTCCTGTCCTGGAGCCTTCTTAGCTTAACTTCAACATTGCTTTCAGAAAAATGACTTAACAGTCTCATGTATGTCAATCTAAAACAAGGCCAAACATGCTCTTTCTTCAAGTGATCTTGCTGACGTTTCTAACACATACTAATTTGATTGGTTCACTCAGGCCTTCTTTTCCACAGCCTTCGTGACGCAAAATTTGGTTTTCGCAATCTCTGACAGGTGCATGCATTTTTATTATGCACTAATTTGGACATGTTTGAGAGCGACTCAGTCTCCCCTTCAAATGTTATTTCGGGCTTCACAGCCTGGTACAATTTCATTATTGGTTCCGGAGTCAGGACAATCTCTGCGTACAATTGCGTTAGTGTAGCACCATTCATTGCTTTTAATTTTGTTTTGTCCAAGGGAACCTGTTTCATCAGGCACCACCCTCGTCATTTGTAACAAAACATCTCCAACCGACCCCTCTCTTATCACGAGATCAAGGAGCATAGATCAGTACAACAGATGTCGCGTCCATACAGCAAAACCATAACAGAATCCTGAGAGAACAAAACGAACTCTGAATTTCTTCCAAATTTTCAACCGCTTATATAGGAAAATCGCTTTGTTAATTCCTTTTGTATTGTCGTTGTCCCAATACACGACTAACGTTTGTTTACATGCAAAAGTTCCGCATAATGACTAACGTCTTTTCGTATGCAATAGTCACGCATAATGACTGACATTCGTTCATATGCAAAAGTTCTGTACATAACGAGTCCCTACGCACTAGTAAAATGGTTGCGCAATCTTACACAATCACGCTTTTTCGCACTCAGTTCTCATGATGTTGTAGCAACATGAAATACAGTACTTTTACTGGATAACGCAACATCGGTAGAAGGTCACTTGCTATACATTTTGTTTTAATTTGTTTTATGGCTTTTGTTTTGTTTGATCAGATCTGCTTTTTCTCGGCATCAATTATGCTCGAGCGGGCTTATTCATCTCTTCTAGAGTCTTCCAGCCCTTCTGCCACAGAATTGTTGCCATTGTTTTATATGATGTCATCATCTTAGAGGTTTGCCGCCTCAGCACAATAGACGCTGCTCTGAATTTCCTCTAAAGTAAGCGTTTGGTAGTTAACTTGGAGGTCCCGTTGGTGCAACATTTTGCCAATTAACCCCGGCGCAGCATGGACATATCGGACGTAGATACTTCTGCATCTCGATGACAGGCCGATAACATAAACCATTTGTTCTTCTGGTACAGGCATGAGTAATTCAATCTCATATCCATTCTTTGCATTTACGGTTAACCAGTTCACTGCTATTCTCATTGCTTTTCCAGGTTGCATTTCAGCCAAAGGTTGCGTAATTTCAGCATCGTCATTAATGCCATACCTCCGTAACATTTTTCTCATACTACAGTTCGCACGGCTTCTTTCCTTTAAAATGCGTATTAGCTCCATTTTATCTATTTAAGTAACTTTTCCTGTAAAACATAAACTAATGAGATTATACAATCATTTTTCTTGTTGCCAGTCCCATTCATAAATATAACATTCTAAATGCTTTGTCCTGACTTTAATTTCAACCGCATCATTTTCAGTTTTTATTGTTAAATTGGCAGTTACTTTGTTTTTATAGGCAAGGTTACTTAATTCAATCGTTTCTTTTAGACATTCCATTACTGCTTGAAAATTTCGTGATTGAAATTCTTGTTTTTGAAATTCCATGACTTCCTGATATATGTTACGTTTTCCTTGATACACCAAATATATGCCATACAAATTATTCATCTTAATATTTACACTATAGCTTTTTGTCTGTAAAACAACAATATAATGTATTACTGGCAATACACATTGCTAACATACACACACAATGTGTCTCATCATCGTTTGTTTTATCCTTTTTTAGTCCACTTCTTCCATTTCTTCTTCACTTCTTATTATGTCCGCGAATCGCACACTTTGTCTTGTCAATGTTGATTCACTGTCACTTTCGCCAGTTTCTGTATCAGTCATGTTATGGTCACATGTGTCCATAACATGGCTTCTCTGCGGCAAAAAGCGTGAAACTGCTAGATCCACCAAAGGCCAAAACGGCGACGTGCTCAGCAGTGATGAGAACAGAACTGGCAGGAGGAGAGAGAATTTCAAACATTTTTTCAGATCAGTCGCTCACATACCATGACACACAGAGGAGGTCATTTGGGGGAGAAACGTGCCATCACTACGACCGAATCCTCCCTAGCTGTCAAAGCAGGGACGCCGGAAGAGCAGTAGGGCAGGGGTGGCATTAAAGGGTTGAGGGCAATGGAAATTTACACACGAATCTTTATCAATTGTGCTTGTTTGTGTTAGCAACAATGTTGGCCACAAAACTAATACAAGAAATCATAGGAAATGATTCATAAATTTCCAGGTTCGCAAATAGCTGCAATAAATATTTTTCAAGTCGATCCTGGCAAACCACGAAATTACCTATGATCAGGGCCGGATTTTGGGGAGATCAAACTGGGCACCTGCGCAGGGACCTCCACAAACTGGGGCTTCCATAGACATGAGCTGTACTTATGATGACATATTTACAGTTAACTGATAATATTATTTCCGTGATCTTCAATAATATTTATTTCCTTGAGGTGCTGAGGGCCTCCACATGTCTACCTCCGGCCGTTCCTGTGACACTTTTATGTAAAGGCACCTTCGTCCCCGTTGCCCATTTTGAAATGTCAGAGGGGCAATGCCCCCCTCGTTCTCTGGTGTCCCTGAATGTAAGCTTTGAACAGGGGAGGCTTCCTATGGCTGAATCTTATGTGTCAAGTGGCCTGATGTTCAGAGAAGGCACCGAAAGATTGGCAAAGTTGTTATCAATCCCAAACACAAGAAGAGAGACAAGTAATGCAGTAACTACAGTACTGAGCGTTTTCCTTGTTAGACTCCAGGGAAAGTGTATTCCAATTGACCTGGGAAAGCTAGATTATTGAACTCAAGTGAGAGGACATTCAGTATGGTTTTCGTCGTGGCCCAGCACTACAAACTAACGTTTCAGTCCAGAAAATATTCGACATATCGTGGGGGAATTTCTAAAACATCTTAGCTTGGTTTATCGAAACAAAAGGCAGATGACTGGATCAATAAAGGAAAAAAAACTTTGAGGAATTTTTCAGGAGAACGGTGTTGACCCCTCCTGCCACTGACCATCAAATCATTGTATTACTCCACGGACTTTTGTGCCCGCGTCAGAAGCGTGAAACACACAATCTTTCGCCGTGAGTATTGGATTCCGAAAAGGGTCTGTACTGTCAACACTGCTTGTCATATTCTGTTGAATTGGACAAGCAGACACAATCTAGACGTCGAGCCTGTCCATAGTGTACGTTGAAAGCTACAGGATCGGTCTTTTGCTTTTAGGAGAAGATTTGGTTCCACTCACATCTAATGAACAGAGCTTTCAACATGGACCTGATAAATTTGCAATTACATGCGAACACGCTGGAATAAAACTTTTATGAAAACGCAATAAAATGGCTGAGGAATTTTGTTCTTTCAAAAACCGAAGCCAGTATTCACTGCAAGCAAGTGGTAATATTGCAAAGCGCAGAAGTCCAATCACTCAAAGACCATAAGGCGATACTCATGAGGGCGAAGGCAGATAAAAGGAAATTGATACGCGGCTTGTCAAAGCAAACACAGTGTCGCGTGTGTTTTATCGTTGCAAGTTCACAAACCTGAAGCTTTTAAAAACCGCAAAACATTCAATCGGTTTTTGTCCCAACTTTCATGCATGATCAGAAATCATGATACAACACTAAAAAAGAGAAACTGTTAAATTTACAAATCCCTGCACATCAAGCCACTTGTGCTCTGAATAAGACGATCGTTGCCAAAATGGTTTGGTCGCATTACCAGGCAGACTATTGATGTTCCTCAGAAACTTTCTTGTTGCTGTAAAGGTTTTTGCGTTTTGTAAATTTAACCTTTTTGCAGGCCGGCCTTAAGCCGATGAAGCTACATTGGGCCCCGCACCATGGTAGTCGGTCAGGGTGTTAATTTTTACCAGACACTCCTCGCGATGGAGAATTGTAGAAAGGGTTATAAATCTTTTTGTTACCAAATAATTATCTTGTTTGAATGAATGATGAATTTACACCAATTGTCGAACGTTATCAAACGCGCTCAATTATCATGCAAGGGCGTTATATTTGCGCTACACAATGTCCCACTCTGCATGAATAAATTTTGGCTGTTGCTAGTGCCAGTTAAGACTGCACTAGACCTGCTGCCGTTGCGAACAAGATGTGTAGTGATTCATCTCGCAATGAACAGGCTAAGACGAATATCTGTCTTTGATGGCAGTTCTGCTAATGTAACATTGTTCAGTTCTCGAAAGATTCTTCTGTTTTGGAAAGTTTTTGTATGTTGCGGGTCATCTGCATTGTAACAAAGGCTTGCAGATTTGTTTCATGGAAAATTTTAACATAGATTAGATATTTTATTATTTTGTCAAAATGAAATTAACTGTACCACAATGAAACAAACAACAAAAGATTAGACGTTGATCCTGTGGAGGCCGAAATTCTCATGCAAACCTGGGAAAACTTTTTAGACGTTTTCGCACTTAAATTTACCTCCTTGTTTTTGTCCACAAAATTGTTCTGCGTTATTTGTCGGTCGTACAAGTACTTTTATCATTTGCCGCCCCACCAACGTTTATTGTGATTAGTCTATTTGCAAGCGCAGATCAGTAGAAAAACCGCCACTTCAAAGTCAATGCACGTTCATAAACGTAGAGGACACTTAAAGTTGCTCTGCAGCTTAAGTAGGCATCGCAAAAATTGCGAATATCATCCAGTTCACTCGATCCTGTGTATCGATATATTGGGCGACCCTATGCTTCTATTTCATCAATCAAACATGCGCATTATATATTGAGCTTGATAAGTGTTTCTATAACATCGACGTGCTAGTTCCAAACTCGTTGTACAGTACATTTCTAATTCATAAAAAAAACAGTTTGCATTCCAAGTCCATGGACAATGAAGTATAATGAGTAACCATGAAATTGGGCATTCGGGGAACTTTGGGCGGATGCATGTGCTCTCATGTGAAGTCTCCTTTTTACGTGTATTGCGTCTTAAAGCGGATATTTGATCATGCGCCCAGACGTTACCTATATGCAAGAACGCGTCTGCGCTTGTGGCAATCGA